>JAABUK010002604.1_pt1 | contig 32125 bp, 30 predicted proteins | sample 5559141 | NCBI WGS metagenome assembly JAABUK01 (sample SAMN10711869, study PRJNA513367) | rock metagenome | isolation source: Antarctica rocks | place: Antarctica: Victoria Land, Pudding Butte nord | collected 2016-01-03 | reverse complement strand
CGCGAGATTCGTCGAGCGCTTCGACATACTCCGCGCGCGCCTGTTGTTTCGCGTCGGCGTCGAGCGCGTGCCAGTCAGGGCGCGCGCGATAAAAAGTAAAGTTGACGAACTGTCGCGGGATGGTTTGTCTTGGGAGCTGCTGCTCGATGGTCGTGTCACGATTGCCTGCAAGACGCAGCGAGCCGCGCGGCTCAGTGCCTGCGCCCGGTCTGTGTTCACTCATGGTGGTTTTGAACCTCTGATATTAAAAGTGCGTAAAATTCGGGGATCGCGCAAATTTTTTTTGGTTGAGCTAAAAGCGTTTCGCGCGATGCCGGACTATTTTGCGGTGAACGGCGGCGGATTGCAACTCTCGCCGCTTTCAAAGATTCGCCAGCATGATTTATACTTGCCGCGCTTTCATGAAATTTCAAACACACGTAGATTTTATTAACGATAGGTAATCATTGAATGCACTTGCTCAAGCTCGCTCTTATCGCCGTTGCCGTCGCGCTCTTTGCGCTCGCCTGCAACAACGCATCGAACATCGCCGACAATTCATCTGACTCGCAACGCAAGTCAAGCATTCCACCGGCAGTCGCAGACCAACTGGCAGCGGCGAATACACACGCGCGCATTGACACGGCTAACGCCGCGCCCGCAGACGAACTCGCCGGAGCGCGTCAAATCTACGGCGAGCGCTGCACGAAATGTCACGGCGCGAATGCCGACGGCGGGCGCGTCGAGTTCGACAATATCAAATTGAAGGTGCCGGGACTGCGCGAAGGCCGCGTGCGCAATCTTACGAATGAACAACTCGCGCGGCGGATCGGCAAAGGCGGCGACGGAATGCCCGCCTTCAAAGACAAACTCAAGCCGGAAGAAATCGACTCCCTCGTGCGCCTTATCAAGCACGACTTTCAGGGACAAAACGCCGCCCAGACAAACGCGCCCGTTGCGCCGCCGAGCCGATAATGCGTTATAGTATTGCCGCGCATCGAAGCCGTCACTGAAAACGAATAACCCATTACGCACCCGTAGCTCAGTTGGATAGAGCGTTTGACTTCGAATCAAAATGTCGCAAGTTCGAATCTTGCCGGGTGCATCATTAAAGCAAAGGGTAGCCGATGCTGCCCTTTAACTTTTATATTCATTGTCTCAACAACTACAAAACAAAGCCGCGTCCGCGCTCGACCACAAACTAAAAAGTTTTATTCCTGAACTCGCGCAGTTTAATTCTACGAAAGAATTGGAGGCGTCGGGAATCTACGCACGCTTGCGCCCGGAGATCGAAAACTTGATGACAAGCGTCGTGCAGGAAAATTTTGCTGGCGACTTAACGCGTAATTCAAACAAAACATCTTCTTCTATCAAGGCGACGGCATGGAACATCGAGCGCGGGCTTCGTCTCGAAGGCATCATTCGCGCGCTCGGTGAGCATACGTCCTTGCGTGAAAGCGATGTGCTGCTTCTGACGGAACTCGATTACGGCATGGCGCGCACAGGGAATCGTTTTGTTGCCAGAGAAATCGCCGCCGCGTTAAAGCTCAATTACGTTTTCGCGCCCTGTTATCTCGCGCTCAATAAAGGCAGCGGCCTTGAAGCGGAAGTGACGGGCGAAAACGAGCAGTCGCTTCACGGCAACGCGCTTTTTTCGCGCTATCCTTTGCGCGAGGCTCATTCGATTCCGCTGCCGAACGGCAAAGACAAAATGCGCGGCAAAGAAAAAAGACTCGGCTGCCAGCGCGCAGTCGCGGCGATTATGGATCACCCGCTCGGTTCGGTGTGGGCTGTGAGCCTTCATCTGGACGCGCATTCGACCCAGCGCCATCGCCGGCTTCAAATGCAAATCGTCCTCGATCATCTCGCCAAGCAACGCGCGCAATTGCCCGTGCTCATCGGCGGAGACTGGAATACTTCAACGTACAATTCACGCCGCGTCGCATATACGATTGCGGGCTACGCGCGTCGCGTGGCAATGGGCGTGCGCCACGTTATCGACAATCATTATCCGTATCCCGAACGCTGGTTCGAGCGCGGGCTGTTCAATGAATTGGAGAAGCGCGGTTATGATTATCGCACCTTGAACGAACCCGGCGCGGGCACTTTGCATTACTGCGTGGACGATCTGGCGACGAACGTCAACATGGCTGATTGGATACCGCAGTGGTGTTTCTGGTTCATACGCTGGGCGCTCGCCAAAAACAACGGGCGCTGCTCGCTCAAGCTCGATTGGTTCGCCGGAAAAGACATCCGCGCCGCGCCGCACACGCGCCCGGCAGTCGTAGGCTCCCTGCGCGACGAAGCGGGCGCGCTCTCCGACCATGACGCGATTGTACTGAACTTCGTACCCGCAAATAAATCGTAGGAGTTTCATGGAATCAAAACAATCTTGCCGCGCGCGCCGTCTTGCATTATTTCTTCGTGAGCGCGCGGCGCATCAGGCAGCGGCATTTCTTCGTCGAGGATAGGGCGCAAGGTGTTGTTTGCGAGTCCGGCAACGAGCGCGGCATGAATGCTTGCGGCCTCTGCTGCATCCGCATTGAAGAGAGACATGCCGTGAATGCTCGCATCGCGCCCCATTATGTCGCGCGGGTTTATTTCAACTGTGCCGCGACTGCCGATCACAACCACGCGTCCCTTCTTCGCAAGCGCCGCGAGGTCTTTGCCTAGATTCACGTTCGCCAGCATTTCCAGAATCACATCGACGCCGCGCTTGTTCGTCAATCGCATCGCTTCACTTAAATAATCAGGCGCGTGATGATCCAGCACAATTTGCGCGCCTTGCTCCGCGACAAGGCGGCGGCCTTCTTCAGTGCCGCCCGTGCCGATTACCGTTAGCCCCGCCGCACACGCAATCTGCACCGCCGCCAAGCCGACGCCCCCCGTCGCGCCGTGAACGAGCACGGTCTCGCCCGGCAACGCCTGCGCTCTGTGAAAAAGCGCGCGATAGGCCGTCGCATACGGCACATGAACGCCCGCGCCCTGCGCGAAGGAAACATTTTCAGGCAAAGGATGTACTTGCGCTTCATCGCAGAGCGTCTGTGCGGCATACGCGCCGCTTAACGTGCCAGCCGTGTAAACCCTGTCGCCGACTTTAACGCGGCGCACTCCTTCGCCGATTGATTCCACGACACCCGCCGCATCCGTGCCCGGCGTGTACGGCAACGCAGGCTTGTTTGCATAAAGCCCCGCGCGTATGTACGTGTCCACAGGGTTCACTCCGACGGCGCGCACGCGCACAACCACCTGCCCGCGCCCCGCACGCAAATCATCTGTTTCTTCCACACGCATTACAGACGCATCACCGAACTCATGCACGCGAATCGCCTTCATAATTTCTCCTGTCTTACATTTCCTTATGGACACAACGGCGCGACGTTCAAGCTTACTTGTTTGCTTGTCGATTCGCCCGCCCGCGTCGTTCCCCTTATTGTTTCAATCAACTCATCCGAAGCCGTGATTCAAACCGCCATGCCACGCGCAGCGAGGACTTCTTCGGCGGCACGCGTGCCTTGATAAAACGCTTCTTCAAAAAGGGCGACGCCGCTTAAATCCGTATTGGCGAAATGAACGCCGCGAAACGCCTGCGCCGCTTTTTGTCGCGCGTCGCCCCAGATAAATCCGGGTTGCGGGCGAATCATCGCGTGTCCCCAACGCATCACGTCGAGCCGTTCGACGAGCGCGCGTATATCCGTGTGCGCGCGTTCGAGGTCTGTCAAAACAACGTCGGCGCAGGCGTGCCAATCCATCTCGAAAAGCTTTGTTCTGCCCGCGCGCGCGTCCCTCTCGCACATCGGATAGTAATAAGTGAACACAGTCGGGCCGCGATCAAGCCCGCGCTGGTGCGTGGCGACGACATAGCCGAGCGAAGGACTTTCGTAAAGCACATTATCCCACGCGAGCGGAAAGCCTTTGCCCTCTCGCGGCCTATCCCTCAAAAACAGATTCGCCACCATCCACGCGCCGTACTGAAACTCTGCGCTGCCTGCTCCAAAGCCTTCCCTGTAGCCGCGCACAAGATACGGCGCGAGAAAATGCGGCGCGGCAAAGACGACTCGATCCGCGTGAAAGCCGATAGCCGTTTGCCCTTCGTGGTCAATCGCCACGACATCGACACCGCGCCGCCCGCCAGCTTCAAAAGGAATGATCTCCGCCGCCGCCAGACCGAGCCGCACATGTTCGTGCGCGTTGCCGTACAAATACGAAGCCAGCCGTCCGTTGCCTTCCGGCCAAGTGATAAGCGGGCGCGCATCGACGCCTGCCTTCGTCATGCGCGAAGCAAAGTAAAAGATGCCCGCCCATGCGCTCGTCGTTTGAAGCGTCTGGCCGTAATCATCGCGGCACGCGTAATCGATTATCCAGCGCAATCGCGCGGAAGTGAACCCGCGCTCTTCCATCCATGCCGCCATCGACATGCGATCAAGCGCGACAGCCCATGCATCATCCGAACTTCGCGCCACAGGAATGGCGAACGCGCGTCGCCCGCGTCCGTCGCGCCATTCAACCCAAGCGTCAATCTCCGCGCGAAATTCTTTTAGTTGGCGCAAATCTTCCACGCTCGCGCCCGCGTTCAAATACAGGTCTTCGTACCAGCGCCCTTTGTAGTAAACGCGCTCCTCCGGGTCACGGCACAAAAACTGTTCCGCCACCAAAGGCTCGCCCGCATCGTCCGTTCCCTCGAGCACGCCCATCTCGCCGAGCAGCGAAACAAGCTCTCCATTTTCCTTCATCGGCGCAGGCAGGTAATGCGCTCCCCACGGATACGAAACAAGCTGCGACGCTCCGCTGCGTGACGTGCCGCCGTGTTCCCTTTCTAGTTCCAGCAACACGAAATCCTTGAACCCTGCTTTGAGCAAAGCGCGCGATGCCGCCAGCCCCGCAACGCCGCCGCCGACGATTACCACGCCGACTTTCTGCCACGCATCAGCCGCCGGAACGACGCGCAAACCGTCGCGCAGTTTATGCCCTATGACATCCGACGCGCCGACGATTTCGCCCGCAGGCATTCGCGGCGCTTCACCCGAACGGCACGCCGCCATCATCGCAGGCACGCCCAAGAAAGTCGCCAGCACTTCCCTTCTCGTCCAATCATTCATCGTTCATCGCTCATGGTTCACCGATCTTCATTCGCTATTCACTATTCATTATTCGTAGCGCCGCCATTCCGATTCGTAATAGCGAACGAGCGCTTGATTGTCGAGACGATTAATTTCCACCGTCACGGGTGCTAAGTCTGCTGACAAAGCGAACATCGCCGTCATCGCCGTGTCGTCGAGAAAGCGTAAATCAGTCAACTGCGGCGCGCGTGCCGGTGCATCGAACGCGGAAGTGCGGGCGAGCGCAAAGCCCCAGATACCGAACGAAGGCACCGCCGTGTAGTAAGGCTTAACGGAGAACCCCGCCGCTTCGATTGTCCGCACAATGCACCAGAAGGAAGTGCGCGCAAACAGCGGCGATGTCGATTGCACTGCGACAGGCGCATCCGCGCGCAAACGATTTTTCAGCAAACGATAAAAGCGCGTCGTGTAAAGCTTGCCGAGCGCAAAGGAATTCGGGTCTGGGAAATCGACAATCGCCGCGTCGAAAGATTCCGTTTGCTTTTCGAGCCAGATCATCGCGTCTTCGTTTATGACATGCACGCGCCTATCATTGAACGAATGCTTATTGAGTTCCGCGAGCGGCGGAAAGCGGCGCGAGAGATTCGTCATGTCCGGGTCTAAATCGACGAGCGTGACCCATTCAACAGACGGGTATTTCAGAATCTCGCGCAGCGCCAGACCATCGCCGCCGCCCAAGACCAGCACGCGGCGCGGCGATTCATTCGCAAGCATCATCGCCGGATGCACGAGCGCTTCGTGATAGCGGTATTCGTCCGTCGAACTGAATTGCAGATTGCCGTTAAGAAAAAGTTGAAATCCTGCGCGCCCGCGCGTGACGACAATGCGTTGATAGGCGCTCGTCCGCGCGTAAATAACATCGTCCGCGAAGAGGCCGTCTTCGGCGAGCGTGGTCAGCGCATCGGATTTAATAATGCCTGCGACGAGCAGCGCGATTACGATGACGGCACGCACGCGCAAGCCCGTGACGCTCGTTTTAATCAAAGGGCGCAGTAGCCATGTTCCCCACAATCCGACGCACGCATTCAACACGCCGAACACAAGCGATGTCCGCACAAGCCCGAGTTTAGGCACGAGAAAAATCGGAAACAATAGTGAAGCGACAAGCGCGCCGATGTAATCGAAGGCGAGCACGCGGGAGACTAATTCCTTGAAGTCTAAATTATCCTTGAGGATGCGCATCAATAGCGGCAGTTCGAGGCCGACCAGCACGCCAATGCCAAAGACGATTGAATAAAGCGCGAGATGAAAATAGCTGAGGTGTGCAAAACTCAAAAACAGCAGCGGCGCGCTCGCTCCGCCTAAGACGGCGACGCCGAGTTCGACTTCGACGAATTTTCTGGCGAGTTCCTCTTCGATGAAGCCGGAGAGCCACGCGCCCGCGCCGAGCGCGAAAAGATAAATGCCGATGATAAGCGAAAACTGCGTCACCGAATCGCCGAGCACATAACTCGCCAGCGTGCCTGCGAGCAATTCATAAATCAGCCCGCACGTAGCGATAATCAGCACGTTCAGGAACAGCAGCGGCGGGCGCGTTTTCTTATCCATGCACGGCGGCGGCGACAATCAAAGCGATGCCGAGAATGACCGAGCCTATGACAATTGCAAGCGCCACATTTTGATCGTCCTCGATTTCCTTGCGCGTCGAAAACGGCGAAACCTTGACGATAATCCAGAACGCGAGCGCAAACAAAACGATGCCGAGAATGGCGAACACGAGCGTCATCACGACAAGGTTCGCAAGTTGATCCATCGGCACAACAAAACCTGTCATGATCGAATTGCCGTGCGCAATAATTCCTGCGGTGAAAGTTTCAGCCCACATTATTTTCCTCCATGAAAACCGGAATGCCAGAAATGAAATGAGCGATACCCGCCCGGCGATTGCCGCACGTCCGACGGCAATGTTTGGCGATGCAGACTGCCGCCGACTTCCCAACCGTTAAACGCCGCCGCGCCGTACAGCGCGACAACAAAGAGTCCCGCCAGCAAATACAATTTCGACAACATTGATATTTCTCTTTTCCGAACAAGCGGTGCGAGCACCAATCGTTTTCAATAAAACATGTGCGGGGAGTTTTGTTTATAGCTTCAAATCGAACTGTCTTCCCAGCGCCGTTTCTCGAACATGATTTGATAAATCAGAAGGATAACCGGAATGATTGACAGACCGATCAACGCGAGAAGAAAGTTGATGCCGTGCAAAATGTTTTGCTTTACGCTGACGCTCAACGTCGCTGGCTGCTGCCATTTATCCCACTGCGCTTCGAGCCTCATAGTGTATTTCCCGGCGGGCAGCGCCGACAACACAGTGCGCATGTCGCGGTCACCCTCGCTCCACGATTCGCCGTCCTCGACGCCGTGGTAATACGCAATCGGCAACGAAAATTGTTGCACAAGCCCACTGTCTTCGTTGACCAGATCGCCCTCTACATACAGCCAAGAATTATCGACGGGCGCGCTCGCGCTGACGCTGACATTGCGGCGTCCCGTTAGCTCGAACGGCTCGCTGAAAATTGTCTGCGTCGCATCCGAATTTTGCAGCGGTGGTAATTGATAATTCTGCTCGAAGACCTTTCTGGAACCACCCGTGACGAAACTCGCCAGTCCCACGACGAACAGCAACACCGTCAGCGCCGCCCAGTATTTATAAAATCCCTTGTACGGAAAAGGCTGATTCGGCGCGATGCTCGACGGGCGCGGCAAACCGCTCAACTCGAACGCGCGCTCGATTTCTTTCAACGCAATGTATCTGCCGAGCGACCAATTTATTTCACCCGCTGCTGCGGCAACCGCTCCCTGTGCCGCGATCATTGTAACTTCCTTCGACAACATCAGCGGCGGCGAAACATAGTCCATCGCGCGCACATGCTCCTCCGTCGTGACCTTCCAGTAAAATTCTCCTTCGACATATTCGACATTCGCCGCCGCGTCCTGAAACAACTTGAAATACTCGCCGCGAAACTGCGCGCCCTTATTCGTTTCCGCTATCTCTCCGACAGGCACGCTCTCGACAAAATTCCAATGATGATCGCTTTGCACAAGCCAGCGAAAGCCCGCGCGCGGACTGTAAAGCAAGTATTCGTCCCAGAAATATTTCGTGCCTTCAATCGTCACGCTGCGCGCCATAAAGCCGATCACCGTCAATGATTCATCTACGCCGAAACTTCCCGCCTTCGTCGTTGCGCCTGACGGAATCTGCGGTGTGAATTTTCCCGGCTCGAGCGCTTTGAGAAACTTCAGATTGCCTTCGTTGACATCGAGCAGCGAACTGCAATTCGGGCATGTCACGCGCTCCGCTTTGTCCGGCGCGTGAAGTTCCAGAGTGCCGCCGCAGCGCGGGCATGAAACTTGCGCGGCAATGGTTTTATGCGCTTCACGTTCAGGCGCATGAGCATCTGCGCTGATGCCAAGCTCCGCCAGAGAAATTTCGCGCCCGACGAAGACGAGCGGCGGAGTTTCGCTGTAATCAATCGTCGCAAATTGATTTTCGCGCCCCGACAAATCCGCATACTCGTATGTTTCATTCGGCGCAAGCTTGTATGGTATCTCGCCCTTCGCCGCAAGATATTGCGCAGTCCCCTTTTCGGCGACGACAGCCGGCAGCGCATCCGAAATCGCCGACACAGGCTGACCCAACTCCAATGTCTCGAACGACGGAATCGAATTTTGATTAACGTAAGTTTGTTGAAAGGTGAGATAAAAACGTCCCTGCGCTTCGGCAAGCCAGCCCCAGCGCCCGTCCGCAAACGCCGCATACCACTCGTCCCATGCGCCGCCCGCTTGATGCCCCAGTTGCGCGCGTCCCGTCAACTCAAATGAAACATCTTGATAAACTCCCGTGAGTCCGACATCGAGCGGCGAATCTGTTTCCGCGACTTCCGCGATTTTGCCCAAATCTTCGAGCGCGCGATCCGTCCGCGCCACTACCGAGCGGCAATACTCGCAAACGATTACCACAGACGAACCGCGCTTGAACACGATAGACGCACCGCACGCCGGACAGTTTGACTCCAACACGCTCATATGCCCCGCCCGCCTTCAGCGCTATCGAATGCAAGCGCGTCGCCGCTCATCATGTCTTCGCTCGTCACGTCATCTCTCACCGCAATTGTTTGCTGCGGTGTTGTCGCCGCCGCGCCGCGCAACACAACGCGCACGCTCACATTCTTTGCGCCGAGCATCTCTTTTAATCTTTCATCCCACGCCCACATGCAACGCGCCCGGCAGCAATACAAATTAATCGTCAAGAGTTCGTGTTCCGGATAAGTGTGGCAGGTCAAGTGGGATTCCGTCAGCAGCGCGATTCCAGTCACGCCACCCGGCCACGGAAATTCATGCCACACAGGAGCGCCGACCACGCGCAACTCCAACTCCGCGATGACGCGCTCGAACAATGCTTCAAGCAGTCGCCGGTCACGCAGCGCTTCCGCGCGGCAACCGCTCGCGTCTATCAGCCATTCTGTTCCGGCGATTGCCATAAAAGGAGTTCGATGAACTTGTTTGCAGCCATTGAAAAATTGCAGAATCCCTTGACCGAAGCGCATCATTAAAGCGGCCTAACCGACGGCGGGCAGCATAAGTCAAAGAATCTGGATTTGCAATTATTTAGTATTCGCAATTGGCGCACTCGAAGCAGACGCGCCGCTCTCGATTTTATTCGTTGCCTCTGTCGTTTCAATCGAAGCAGTGATGGTCTTTGCCGCGCGTGATGAAAGAAACGGGCGCTCGCAAACGCGAAAGAACATCCACGCGAAAACGAGGCACGCGGGCGTCGTGAGGATGAACGGCGTAAGCGTCGTCGGCAAACGTAGGACGAAGAACAAATAGGATTCCATGATGACGAGTTGATGCGTCAGGTATAGCGAGTAAGAAAAGATGCCGACGAAGGCGAGCCATGCGATGAAGCGCGGCGCCTGCGAATTCGTTGGCGTTGTCGAATCCGTTAGCGTCGGCGAGTTCGACTGCCGCGCCTGTTCTTTATTAACGGCGTAGTAAACGAGAAGGAAAAAGCCCGCGCCCCACAAGGGATGCAGCAGCAGCAAGCCGAATTCGTGCAGCACCGGCGACGAACCGGCGAGCGGCAAAAGGTAGCTCAAACAAACTGCGGCGAGGAGCACGATGATTGCCGAGCGCAATTTGCGACACCACGCGGGCAACAATATCAAGCCCACTGCCGCTTCGACACAGAGCGCGCCGAGCGCCCATGTGAACCAATGAGACAGCGCCGATTCCGTCAGCGGCACTTCGTAACCGAACGTGCTTTTCAAAAGCGGCGCGCACGCGAACCAAAGGACTCTGACAAGCGCGCAGCACAGAAGAGCGCTCGTCCAGCCAAAGCGCCTGCGCAAAAAAAGCAACAGGAAATACGCCAGATACAATTGCTCTTCAATCGCCAGCGTCCAGAACACGCCGTTGATGCTGTACACGGTGCGCGCATCCAGATTGTGCAGCATCAACAAATGAAGCGATACATCCCACAAATAAAAAGCATTGAGTTCGACGCGGCTGGTGAAGAGGGCGATTATCAGATAAAGCGCGAGCGCCGCGAGATACGGCGGATAGAGCCTGCGTGCGCGCCGCTTCCAGAAGGCAAGGAAATGTATCTGCGGCGTCGCGCCTGTCGCGGCAACGCGCGCCCATTGCAGATGAATGCAGAAGCCTGAGATGACAAAGAACAGAAAAACGCCTGTGTAACCGAACGACGAAAACCACTGCACGGGTCGTATCGTCCAGCGCTCGATAGCAGATGAAGACGCGGGCAAAACGAGCGTTCCCGCCGCGTGATACAACACGACGCCGAGCGCCGCCGCGCCCCTTAACGCGTCGATGCTGCGCAAACGCCCTATCGTTATCGTCGTGCGCGTTTCAACGGGCATGAACTTTCACTGTCCGGCTGCCCGCAAACTTGTATATTCTTCCAGTCCAGACATAGGTGTAATAATCAATGGCTTCGGCCTTGCCTCTCTCATAATCAAAGACCGGAATCTTCACCACGATTTTGCCGCCGCGCGCGACATATGCTTTGGGATTATAAGGACTCTCGCGGCAATATCCTGCTCCGCTCGGTGTTCCGAGTGCTGACCAAAGCAGCCGATAATCTGTCCGCCTAAAAATATACAAGCTGAGACAATGACCATTGCCGCCGCCTACCACAAACAAGATATGTTTGCGCGCCCGTAGGCTCTTAGCATCAATATAGTCAACGTAATCTGCAACATCATCGGGTACATCAGCCGACAAGCGCATCTTCCGCACAGCTTCAGGAGAAAGACCCGTCTTGCGCGCCCACTCACGGTCTTCTTTCCGATGCCGTGCCAACCAATCTTGCTCTTGGAACTTAGCAATAACGGAGAAAGGCAGGCTAAATAGTAGCGCATTGAGTAAAAGAATAATGAGGGTAGTGCGCAATCTTTCTTTCATGATTTCACGCTACGAAAGCAATCCAACGATTCAGCTCGTGAACCGATGGCCGGAATATCCGTTTAATCCTTGCCCAAACCTACTAGCCAGTCCGTGGTGAGTTTTTCGATGGCGAGTTCTTTGTGCTTGGCTTCGACTTCGATCCACGGCGCGTAGCGAAAGCTGCCCGGCATCACAGTGATAAGCCCGCTATGGCGGCGGTCACCGAAATGCGATTCGCCGTTCGAGACATGCACGAGTTGCCATTCGGGAACAGGCCATGTCTCGCGCGCCGCCAAGAGCATTTCCGCGACGCTCGCATCTTCGTAGCTCGTCAAATTTTCATGGCACGCGTGATGATGCACATCGAAAACCATCGGCACATGAGCGCGACGGCAGACTTCTAAAATCTCCTGCGCGCTGTACGTGTACTCGTCGTTTTCAAGCGTCAGACGCGAGCGAACCGCGTCCGGCAAGTTATCAATCGCTTTAATGAGTTGCTCGCTTCTGTCGCCCTTGCCGCCGTGAATATTCATCACCGCCCAACTCGAACGAGGCTGCGCCAGATAATCCATTACCTTCGCGTGCGTCGCTAAAATCTTCAAGCTGTTCGTTACCACCTGCGGCGAATCCGAACTCAAAACGACGAATTGATCCGGGTGCAGCACAAGGCGCAAGCCGCTCTTTGTCGCGCGCTCGCCCGTGCGCCGCAAATCATCCTTCATCGCGTCGAGCACATCTTCGCCCGCCGCATCATCTGCAAACGGAAAAAGCGCGGAAGTCATGCGATAAAGGCGTATGCCGCGCTCGCTGCAAAAATCAATCGCACGATTAAGCCGCGCCAGATTATCCGCGTAGAGTTCGCCGAGCACGCGCTTTTGCTCGTCTGCACCGAGCAGCAATAAACGCTTGCGCGTGATGGTGCGATAGCGGACGGCGTCGGACACGGTAATGCACACTAAACCTAAATTGGGTAACTCGAATGCCTTTTCTTTTGCCTTCACAAATCTCCCTGCGCTGTTTAATTAAAACTACCGGTTAAAGATTCTCAATCGTCACAGGCTCGATTTTATCCGCCAGCTCGAAGTTGAAAATCTTCGAGTAGAAATACAGTTCACCGTCAAGCGTGCGCTTGATATTTTCGGCGCGACGAAAGCCGTGCTGCTCGCCTTCGTAGGCGACATAAGCGACCGCCATCTTCTTCGCACGCAAGGCTTCGACCATCAACTCCGCTTGATTCGGCGGCACGATTTTGTCTTCCAGACCTTGAAAGAAAATCACGGGGCATGACAACTGATCCGTGAAATTAATCGGCGAGCGCGCGCGGTAAAGCTCCCTTTCCTGCGGATATTTACCGACAAGGCCTTCAAGGTAACGCGACTCGAATTTGTGCGTGTCGCCGACGAAGACTTCCAGATCGCTCAGGCCGAAATAGCTTGCGCCCGCCTTGAACAAATCGCGGAACGTCAAGGCGCACAAAGTCGTGTAGCCGCCCGCGCTGCCGCCGTCAATCGCCGAGCGGTTCGGGTCTGCCAGATTTTGTTCGATCAAATAACGCGCGCCGTTCACGCAATCGTCAACGTCCACGACGCCCCATTGCTTATTTAATCGCTGGCGATACTCGCGCCCGTAGTTGCTGCTGCCGCCGTAGTTGACATCAAGCACGGCGAAGCCGCGACTCGTCCAATACTGAATGCTCAAACTCAAAGTTGTGCCTGTCGCCGCCGTCGGCCCGCCGTGGCTGCGAACGAGCAGCGGCGGTCTTTCAACATCCTCCGCGCGGTAATCCTGATTCTTCGGCGCATAATAAAAGCCGTGCGCCGTCAGATTATTTTCCGTCGGAAACTCGATTGCCTTCGGGATCGAAAGATAGCCCGTGTCAATCTTGAGTTCGCTCGCGCGCCGCAAAACATCCATGCGGTGCGCCGCGAGATCGAACTGCACGATGCTTGCGAAATTCGTCGGCGAGCCGCCGCGAAAGACCACGCGTCCCGCAGCAGCGCGAACGTAAGTAATGTCCGTATACGGCGTTTCAAACGCGGAGAGTTTTCCCGTCGCCGTGTCGATGCTTGCAAGATGCGTTTGCCCTTTTTCGATGTACGCGCAGATGATTCGATTCTTCGATTCAAATGCGTAGGATGACATTCCGAAAACCCACTGCGGCGAGCCGAACTCGGCGGCCATTTCGCACACGGGCGTGGCGTTGTAGTCATCGCTTTCGGCGCGGTAAAGATTCCACCAGCCGCTGCGATCCGAAACAAAATAAAGCGCTCCCTCAGGCGACCATTCCGGCTGCAAAACGGATTCAGCGCTTCCGCCCGCGACGAGTTTCGACGACGCGATTCCCACATCTTCAGCAAGTTCGCCGACCCACAATTCGCAGCCGTCCCATGGCATGTTTGGGTGATTCCACGCGAGCCACGCGAGACGTTTTCCGTCCGGGCTTAAACGCGGCGACGAATAAAAATCGTAACCGGAAACAAGCACGCGCCCTCCGTCTTCGTTTTCCTTCGTCGGGTCGAGCGCAACAAGCGTGTTGACGGCCTCGCGCCCGGTGTTCGTGTGATCTTCGCGGACGGCGTACAGGCGATTGCGCGCGTGGTCGATAACCGTATCGGCGTAGCGCAAATCTGCGGCGGGCGTCAGCGGTTCCGGCGTTGCAGATAAAGGCTTCAGCGATTGACTGTAAAGGCGTTGATCTTTGAAATTTGAAAAGTAAATCGTGCCGTCGCCGATGACGAAATCGCCGCCGCCGTATTCGTGAACGCGCGTGCGTGTGTTAAAGCCCTGCGGCGTCACGTCAATCGTTTCGCCCTCAGGCGTGCGGCGCATGACGACGCTTCTTCCTTCTTCAGTCGGGCGCATCTCTATCCAGTAAACGTCGTCGCCGTCAATCGCCGTCTGTCCCAACCCGATGGAACCGCTCACGATCAAATCCGAAGTGATCAGCGATTTCCAAGAACCGTAGGGCGCGATTTTCATTTCGTCGTTCATCGTTTCAGCCACTCTTTTTCTCCGATCAGTTTCTCGAACTAAATTTCACTTCGCCCTTGCTTTGACAAAGCTCCGGCGACATCGGCGGCGACGCGCGCGTTGTTTTCCAAGAGCGCGATGTTGGCATTGAGTGTTGCGCCGCCGCTTGTTTCCTTCATGCGCGATAAAAGATACGGCGTCAATTCTCGTCCCGTAATGTGCGCGGTCGCCGCCGCCGTTAAAGCTTCGTCGAGCGCTCGTTGCAGCGCGCTCGCTTCCACTTCCGAGGCGGCAGGCACGGGCACGGTGAGAAGGAGCGCAGCGTTTGTTTGTAATTGTTGTTGCGCGTCGTAAATCGCTGCCGCTGCCTGTGCCGAATCGACGCGTGCATCAACTGCAAGATTGCTGCGGCGAGTGTAAAAGGCGGGCATCTCGTCGCATTCGTAACCGATCACAGTCACGCCGTGAGTCTCCAACCACTCGCGCGTTGCAGATAGATCGAGGACGATTTTCGCGCCGGAGCAGACGACGATCAAAGGCGTTTCCGCAAGGATGGGCAAATCGGCGGACACGTCCGGCAAATTTCCGCGATGCACGCCGCCGATGCCACCCGTGGCAAAAACCTTTATGCCAACGCGATGCGCAATCCACGCGGTCGTCGCAACCGTCGTCGCGCCGTTCCACTTGTTTGCGACGGCAAGCGGCAAATCGCGTCGGCTGAGTTTGTGTATGCCTTCGATTTCAGCGAGGCGGCATAGTTGTTCATTGTCTAGCCCAACGTAGAAACAGCCATCGAAGGCGGCGATGGTTGCAGGTATGGCATCACGTTCGCGCACAATCTGTTCGAGCCGCCGCGCGGTTTCGAGATTCTGCGGGCGCGGCAGCCCGTGCGCGATAACTGTGGATTCGAGCGCGACGACGGCGCGGTGTTCGGCAAGCGCAGTTTCGACTTCGCGGCTCAGGCGAAAGAGGTTTCGATCAATCATCGGGCTTCAACGGCGTAGCTATTCTTACTGCTTCGCTTTGACCGAGCCGCTGATTTTCTTGCGCGTCGTTTCGCCCGTGTGCAGCACCGGCACGCCTTCATCGAGTTCCGCGTGCGGGCGCGCAATTATGTGTGTGGAGACCACCGTGCCGACGCGCGAGGCCGCCGCCGCGCCCGCGTCAACCGCCGCGCGAACCGCCCCGACATCGCCGCGCACAATCGCCGTCACCAGCCCTGCGTCGATTTTTTCGTAGCCGACGAGCGTCACGTTGGCGGCCTTAACCATCGCGTCCGCCGCTTCGATCATCGCCACCAACCCCATACATTCGACCATCCCTAGCGCTTCCATAAACTTTCCTTTCCAGAATCCGCGCGCCGTCCATTTCAACGCACCGCGCGGCAATCGTTACCGCTGTTTGCAATGCCTGCAACCTTAACTTTATCGCCCGCTTTTTGTCCACACCGCATTCCATTATAGTGTGCCAATCTGTTGCTCGGCTTCTGCCAAGTGGTTTTGAGAAATCAATGCTAAAATGCGGTTGGAGGTAAATTTTATGAGTGAAGTAAAACCATTTGACTCAACCGCCGACGATCCTGACGATTATAAGGCGGCGGTCATTGAATACATCCGAAGAGTTGACGATATTAGGCAACAAATGGCGGGAGATCAGAAGGAAATTGACCGACTAAAAAGCGAAACACGGGAAATCCTCGCGCGGTTGGAAGCCGCGTAAAAGCCATGTGGAAGCAAATTCTCGACATGGCGAAGCGGCTTTTTATGCTGGCAGAGGACACGAAGCGTAACCACGAAGCGAACAAGGAGTTGCGCGAGGAAGTACGCCGGTTGGCATCTGCGTTCGAGCGGCTCGCGTATGAGATTCATCGTATCGGCGAAAAAGAAGAGCATGAGCGAGAGAAGTTGGTATTGCAGTTGGAAAACAGGCTGTTGCAATTCGAGAAGCTATTATCTTCAGGTAAATCGAGCGAAGAGAAAGAAAAGAAGGATTCACTGCGCCGGACGAAGTTAAACAAGTCATTGGAGCAGAGCGCCGCATAACGGACTGCTCAAGCGGCCTTGTTCCATCCGGCTATTGTGCATTCGCCCACGCTCGCTAAACTCCGGTGGGCAACAAATTCGAGAGTTTCAAAAGAGATCGCCGTTGTATTCGAGAAATGGAGTGATGCTTTTGCGCGGCGAGCGATATAAGTTTTACTCAAGAATTCTACTGGCGATTTTCTTCGTCGGGGCGGGCGTCGCACATTTCACCAGCACGGATTCATACATGCAGATTATGCCGCCGTTTCTGCCGCGCCCGCGCGAACTCGTGTGGACGAGCGGCGTGTGCGAAATCATGGGCGGCGTCGGCCTGCTCGTTCCGCGCGTGCGCCGCCTTGCCTGTTACGGATTGATCGCGCTGCTCGTCGCCGTCTTTCCGGCGAATATTTACATGGCCGTCGGCAACATAGGCATTGACGGCACGCACTTTTCGCAGTGGCTTTTGTGGCTGCGCTTGCCTCTACAATTCGCGCTTATTTTGTGGGTCTGGTGGTGCGCGAAGGATTGATTATTCCTCATCTTGATGCTTTCGTGCGAGATAAAAATCCTTCAGTGATCGAGGTGATACGGCACGCTAGTGACGATGACTCTTCTTTTGAAAAGCAGCGAGCCTTTAAGAAGCAGCGTGCTTTGATTGTGCAGAAGTTGCTGCCACCAACGCGCAGGCACAAACTCCGGCAACACTACGGTAACAAAGCCGTCCTCGCTTTTTCCCCTTAAACGATCTATGTAGCGCAAAAGCGGGCGCACCAGAGAACGGTAGGGCGAAGGCAGCACCACCAACTCGATGCCCGAACCCCACTGTTCCCATTTCTCCTGTAGCTTACACGTCGCTTCTTCATCGAAATCCACATAAACGGCTTTGACACCGCCGGGTGCAATTGATTTGGCGTATTGCAACGCGTTGATGACGCCGCGATGAATACCGGAAATCGGCACGATGACAGTGTTTTTTATTTCGTGTAATTGTTGTAAGCCTTCGGTCGAAAGTTGCTTTGCCACGCCGGCGTAATGCTTGTGAATCGAGCGGAACATCAGCACGAGTAGCGGAATGATGACGACGACAATCCACGCGCCATGAATAAACTTCGTAATGATGAAGACGCATAGCACGACGAAGGTGGCGATTGCGCCAAGCCCGTTAATAAGGATGGACTTTTTCCAGTGTGAAGAATCAGTGACTTCATCGTTGACGAAGCGCGTGGCGTGCGATTGCTCCGCAGCGAGCAGCGCGTCAGGTAGAGCTTGCGCGGCAGCAGCGCCGTTGTTGAGCAGCGATGTTTCTTTCAGCTCGTCTGGCGGCGCGGTATTCTTCGCGCGCACGGCATCACGTTCTTTAAGCCAATGGCGCACCATGCCGGACTGTGAAAGCGTGAAGGAAAGAAAAACGCCGACCGCGTAGAGCGGAATCAAACGAGAGGTATCGCCGCCGAAAGCTGCGACGAGAATGCCGGAAAAGATAGCGAGGATGACGATGCCGTTGGAGAAAACTAACTTGTCCCCGCGATTGGCAAATTGGCGCGGCAGAAAGCGATCACGCGCGAGCAAAGACCCTAAGCGCGGAAAATCTGCAAACGAAGTATTCGCTGCGAGTATGAGAATGAGCGCCGTCGTGACCTGCACGACGTAGTAGAACCAACCGAACGCACCCGTAAAGATGATGCGCCCGAACTGTGAGATGACCGTCTCGCTTGCTTTCGGATGAATACCATAAAGGTAAGCCATGATGCTTGTGCCGAGAAACATCACGGCTAGCAGCACCGCCATAATCACGAGCGTGGCTGAGGCGTTGCGCGCTTCTGGCTTTTTGAAAGCAGGTACACCATTCGAGATTGCTTCGACGCCCGTGAGAGCGGAACAACCATTCGAGAACGCACCGAGTATCAGAAACAGCGTGACGGGTTGAAATTTGTAACCTTCGGCGACTTTTAATTCTTCGCCACTCGGCACGGGCGCGACGCCTCCGACAGTATAATAGTGAAAGATGCCGTAAACGATCATGAACAAAAAGCAGACGACGAAGGCATATGTTGGAGCGGCAAAGATCGCGCCCGATTCGCGCACGCCGCGCAAATTGGCAACGGCAACAAACGTAATGCAGAGCAGGCACAATACAATCTTATGATCGTCCAACCACGAGAAGCGCGTTCCCTGCATCATCGAAGTGATCGCCGCCACACCCGCCGCAATCGAAACCGAGACGGTCAGCACGTAATCAACGAGCAAGGAGGCACCAGCAATTAGTCCGGCGTTGGTACCGAGATTTTCTTTCGCTACGATGTACGCGCCGCCGCCCGACGGATAGGCGTGAATAGTCTGCCGGTAGCTGATGGCAACGATGATGAGCAGCGTAATAATGCCAAGGGAGATTGGCACGACGTAGTGAAACGCATTCGTTTGACCGAAAGCGACCGCCGCCGCAAGTACCAATAAAATTTCTTCCGTCGCGTAAGCCGTCGAAGAAAGCGCATCCGAAGAAAAAACCGCGAGCGCTGTCTTTTTCGAGAGCCGCTCGTGCTGCGCCTGTTCTGTCTTGAGCGGGTTGCCGACGAGTATGCGTTTAACTGATTTAGCCATGATGTGACCTCATAAAGTGATAAACAGGCGCGCTAGTTGAGATTGATGCCGAGTTCGAGCAGGAAGAAGTGATTACCTTGCCGGAGTCCAGCGTTACCGAGCGAGTAGGCAACGTAGCCGGTCAATCGTGATTGCGGTTTGAAGGTGATGCCGGGCGTAAAGTATCCGGCAGCGTGCTTGCCCGTCAGCCAATCGGCGGCGAAAGCGAGACGCGAGTTGATGGTTCGCTCAATGCCGAACTGTCCGCCTGCGCGTTGCGCGTTCACTGCGACAACATCACGCGAGAAGTGAAAAGCTCCGGCGGTCAAGCGCGTGTTGCCGATGGTTTTACTGCCGTTTAAGTAAACGTAATTGCCGACACCGTATTGGCGATTGCGGACGGGAACGAAAAGATTGTCGCCGACGACAAAGGCAAAGCCGTTCGCGCCGCCATCGTAGAATTTGTATTTGACGTTCGGCACAAGCGTCGTTTGGTCTGCGCCCGGCTGTATGTTGCCCGTCAAGTTCAAACCGATTTCCGTGCGACCGCCCGCGCCAACAACGACGCGCGGCACGAACGACGAGAAGCGCTTCACACTTTCGGAATCGTTCGGCTTAAACGGCGCATCGAGTTCTGCGTACACCTTGCCGCGCTTTAATACGTCTGTGGACGGCACGTTGAAGATGGTTTGCTGTGCGTGTGCGCTATGAGGCAGTGCCGCGAGCAGAGTCAGTAGTAAACCAATGCCGATAACCGGAAGGCGATTGCGTCGAATGCTTCCTTTAGACTTATCCGATGAGTTGCGTGCGTGCGGTTTATTTTCGAGCAGATCGAGGCTGTAGCCGCCGAAAATAAGGAGCGGAATTGTCAGACAGAAAACAACTGTACCGAGACTGTGAAGATGCGCGGCAGCGTCGCGTGGGACGGGCAGCCAACTAAGGGCTGTGAAGACAACGCCAAAGAGCGCCGAGACAATGCCGCCAACGAAGCCAAAGACGACACAGATTGCTTGCCAAGTCCACACGCGGGACTTGCGGCGAGGGGATGAAGTTAATTGCGATTGATTGTCAGTGTGATTTTCATGCGACCCGGAATCTCCATTCATCGCTTTTCCTTATTGTGTTGCGCCAACGACAAAAGGCGCGGAAGCATTGTGCTTCCGCGCCTTCAAAGAATAGTCGCGGGTGTGCCCTTCCCTTCGAGCCTACGAGGTTAGCTGACGGGCTTGGACAAGGAAGTGTCCCACGTGTAAGCGCGCGAATAATCGTTCGCGTTCACGTTGCGCCCCGTGTTCCGCACCGCTATAGATTGCGGTGGCGAAACGTTGGTTCCCCCGTGTCGCTCGTTTCGCGCGCCTTTTCAGGCACGGCGAGCGACTTCGGCAAACAAATTGTCAACGGATAAATCTTACGCCTGTAATCGTGTTAAATCAATCAACCACCGACGTGAACGGACGGGCGGCGTTCCGGGTCTGCTTCGGCCTGCCGCAGCACTTCGCGCGTCACGGGAGCCGTGTCGCCCTCGCCGAAGGCGATGAACTTCATCAGGTAAACAATCGGATTGCCTTCGCTCCAGCCAAAGTAAATATGCGGTATCTTGCCTGTGCGGTCGCGCAGATAAAGCATAAAGGCGGCGATGGCATTCGGCACGACAGAGCTTTCGGCGCGCAGCACGCGATGGTTATCTACCTCGATGCCTTTGATTTTCAGCACGTTGGAGAATTCCGAAGAATCGCAGATTTCCACCTCGAAGAAAACAATCGGCTCGTCCGCCGGAATGCTGTTGTCTTCGCGGCTCTCCTTTTCCTTAAAATCATATTCATCCACGCTGCCGCCCTCGCAGCGGTTGGCGACGACGCGCAGCGTGCCTCGGCTCATTTCGTCGATGAACTTTTTGGCGCACGCATCCAACTCTACCTTCTCGACGCGCAACTCCGTCGAGCGCAGCACGCGCGACACGAGCGAAGTCAGAATAATCGTGCCGATAAAGAACGAAGCGATTTTGATTCCTTCAGGCCGCTCGATAACATTGACGACTGTCGTATAAGCGAAGACGAGCGCGATCAAGAGAAACGGCCACCACGTGCTTCCTCTGCGCCTCGCGGATAAAGTGACGGCAATCGCCGCCGAACTCATCAGCACCAGCACGCCCGTCGCGTAAGCTCCGCCCTGCGCTTCGACGTTGGCTTTGAAAATAATCGTGACGGCGAAGGCAATGGCGGTAAAGACCATCACGAGCGGCCTCGTCGCGCGCGTCCAATCCGGAGCCATGCCGTAGCGCGGCAGATAACGCGGCACGATGCTCAAAAGTCCGGCCATCGCCGATGCGCCCGCAAACCACAAAATAGCAATGGTGCTTACGTCGTAGAGCGTGCCGAACCCGTTGCCCAGATAAAGGTGCGCGAGGTATGCGAGGGCACGCCCGCTCGCCTGTCCGCCTTCCTGAAATTCGTTTGCCGGAATCAAAGTCGTCGTTACGAAACTGCTCGAAATCAGCATCACGCTCATAATCAGCGCCGCCCACAAAAGCAGCTTGCGCGTGTTGTGAATCCGGTGCGGCCCGCGCACCAGCGGCATCACGGCGACGCCCGTCTCGAATCCCGATAATCCGAGCGCGAGTTTCGGGAATAACAACAGCGCAAAGCCGATCATCAATAGCGGATTGCCGTGCTGCGCGAAAAGAGCGTTTTTCCATTCTGGAATATGATACGGATGCGTCGCTAATTCGTATGCGCCTCTGCCGATAACGATGACGTTCAGCGTGAGATAAACGATGACGAGCACGACCGCGATTCCGATGGCTTCCTTAAAGCCCTTGAGAAAAACCGCGCCGAGGATTGCGATGAGCGCGAGCGTGATGCCGATTTGATGTTTGAAGATTGCAGGCGTGAACGGGTTTTCGAGCACATGCGCCGTCGCATCTGCTGCCGATAAAGTAATCGTAATAACGAAGTCTGTGGCGACGAATCCGAGCAGGCACAAAACAAAAAGCTTGCCCTTCCAACGCGATAGCAAATCGCCGAGCATCGAAATGGAGCCTTGCCCGTGCGGGCTTTCCGTGGCGACGCGATTATAAATCGGCAGCGCGCCGAACAGCGTCAGCAGCACAAGGATAAGCGTTGCAATCGGCGAGAGCGCGCCCGCCGCCAGAAAAGCGATGCCCGGCTGGTAACCGAGCGTCGAAAAATAATCGACGCCGGTCAAGCACATCACCTGCCACCACGAATGTTCGTGATGCTTGGTATGTGATTCCGGCGTCTGAACGACTTCCGCATCCTTAAGGTGGCCTTCGAGCAGCCAGCGTTTGAAGCGGCTGGAAGTATCGTTTTGTGCGGGCGTTGATAGTGTATCCATCGGCGAGTCGATTAACGAAGAAAGCAGTTCAAGATATAAAATCCGGAGTTACAATTCCAACAAAAGCATTTAGCCGCGCGCGCCATCGCAAACAGGCGTCACACACTTTAGAAACGAACAATCGCGGGCTGTGTACGACGGCCTCTGACCGGCTCAATATACCACACCAGCCGGTTCCTGCGACCACACCGCCCGCTTCGTATTCTTCGGCTTCTCGACAATTGATTCAACGCGAACGCAACCCTGCTTATTCACTGAAGCAGGCGCGGTCGCGGCGATTAGACAAACAGGCGCGCGTCTGTCAAAGCGGAGGCTTCATATACGACGCGCGCTGCGAGTGCTTTTGTTTAAGCGGGCTTCGAGATTAGCTTTTCCCAATCGGTGTGAACTGCCGCGCTGCCCGGTTTGTCGGCGCGCTCGTATGTGTGCGAGCCGAAAAAGTCGCGCTGTGCCTGCGTTAGATTCTGCGGCAAGTCCTTTGTGCGATAGCCGTCGAAGTAAGCGAGCGAGGCGGACATCGCGGGCAGCGAAATCCCGAGGCTTTGCGCCGTCGTCACGGCATAGCGCCAAGCGGACTGCGCGTCTCTGATGTGCGCCGCAAATTCATCGTCGAGCAGCAAATTCGGCAACTCCGGCTGGCGCTCGTATGCCTGCATAATCGTATCCAGAAAGCGCGCGCGAATAATGCAGCCGCCCTTCCAGATGCGCGCCATCTCGCGCAAGTCTATGTTCCATTTATATTCCTGTGAGCCGGATTGAATCAGCCTCATGCCCTGCGCGTAAGAGCAAATCTTCGACGCATACAGCGCGTCATGCACGGCGCGTATTAACTTCGTCCGCTCGCCGCGAAACTTTTTCGTTTTCGGCCCCTTCAGCTTTTTACTCGCCGCGACGCGCTCATCCTTCATGCTCGATACCACGCGCGCATCGATGGCTGCGGCAATCGTCGGAATCGGAATCGCCAGATCGAGCGCGACCTGCGCAGTCCATTTGCCTGTTCCCTTTTGCCCTGCTTTATCTAAAATTTCATTGACGAGAGGATTGCCCGTTTCCTCATCCTTGACGGTGAAAATCTGCGACGTGATTTCGATAAGGAACGATTCGAGCACGCCGCGATTCCATTCCGCGAAGGTGTCCGCGAGTTCCGACGCTTCCATGCCGAGACAAGTGCGCAGAATGTCGTAAGCTTCAGCGATTAATTGCATGTCACCGTACTCTATGCCGTTGTGAACCATCTTGACGAAATGGCCTGCGCCGTTCGGCCCGACGTATGTCACGCACGCGCCGGAATCCGTCTTCGCCGCAATCGCTTCAAAGATCGGGCGGACATGCTCGTAAGCTTCTTGCGCGCCGCCGGGCATCAAGGAAGGGCCATGCCGCGCGCCTTCTTCGCCGCCGGAAACGCCCGAGCCGAAAAAGTTAATGCCAGTCGGAACAAGCGCTGCCTCGCGCCGCTGCGTGTCCTTGAACCAAGAGTTGCCGCCGTCAATCAGTATGTCGCCCTTTTCGAGAAACGGCTTGATGCTCTCAATCGTTTGATCGACGGGCGCGCCTGCTTTAATCATCATCATAATGCGGCGCGGGCGTTCCAGAGCGCGCGTGAATTCTTCCAAAGTCTTTGCACCCGTTAGCTGCCCGCTCGAATTATATTTATTGATAAAACGATCCACCCACTCGGTTTCATAATTCCACACGGCAACCGAAAAGCCGTGATCCGCCACATTCAAAGCGAGGTTTTCTCCCATTACCGCGAGGCCAATCATTCCGAATTGCGCGGGCTTCGCCGCCGTTTCCGTCGTAGACATAATCTTCAAGGCTCCTCAATTGAAATAGGAATGTTTCCCGCTTGTCAGCTTTCACCAAACACGATACCGCGCCGCTCACGCCCCGCCCACGCGACCATCGCCGCTGCGGAGAATACCACCAGTGCCACCAGCGCCATAGACTTCGCGTAACTCGCGCGCGCCGCAAACACGGCTTCGATGTACGCAACAGACCCCGCAAACAAAACGCCGCATTGATAAGCGAAGCCCGGCAAAAAGCCGCGCACGGAATCCGGCGACAACTCCGTGATGTGCGCAGGAATAACGCCCCACGCGCCCTGCACCATAAACTGCATCAGAAACGCGCCCGCAAAAAGCAGCACGAGCGACGGCGCAAACGCCCACAAAGGAATCACCAGCATCGCCAGCGCGAAAGCCAAGACCATCGCGCGCCGTCTGCCCCAACAATCGGAAAGCAGTCCGAAAATGACGCCGCCCGCAATCGCGCCGACCATCGAGAAGGCCGTCAACACAGCGCGTTTCTGCGGACTGAAATTCCACTCGCGCTGCAAAAACGTCGGGTACATATCCTGCGTGCCGTGCGAAGCGAAATTCATCATCGTCATCAACAGCGTTAGATATAAAAACAGTTTCCAGTGCGACGCAAGCCCGCGCCCCAGTTCACTCCAACTGTTATGCTTCGTTCGCTGCCACACTTCGGATTCCTTCACGCCGAAGCGTATGAACAGCACAAGCAGCGCGGGCAATCCGCCGATGAAAAACATCGGACGCCAGCCGTAGCGCGGGAACACGAAAAAGTAGCACACGGCGGCGAGCAAATATCCCACCGCGTAGCCTTCCTGCAAAAGCCCAGACAGCACACCACGCAGACGCGGCGGCACTTTCTCCATCGCCAGAGATGCGCCGACACCCCACTCGCCGCCCATCCCGATTCCGAACAGCGCGCGCAATACGAGAAACGTCGTAAAGTTCGGCGCAAGTCCGGTCAGCACTTGGATAATGGAAAAGAACACCAGATCGAGCATCAGCGGCAATCTGCGCCCGTAGCGATCCGCCATCAATCCGAAAATGAACGCGCCGACGGGACGAAACGCCAGCGTCACAGTAATCGAAAATGCGACTTCCGCATCCGACTTGTGAAACTCCTGCGCAATCGCCGTCAAGCTGAAAACGACGAGAAAGAAATCGAACGCGTCGAGCGTCCATCCCAAAAATCCTGCCAGCACCGCCGCGCGATGATCCGAAAATTGCTGACCCGATGAATGAACGGCACTACCCGTTTCGTTAGCCACGACCTGACCTTTTAGCTAAAGCTAGTAGCAATTGAAAAAAAATGTCAACAGAAGTTAGTCAACTTGAAATTGCGCTTTCAACTTTTCGCTGGCAACTCATATGGCCTTGTCTTGCCTCTCGCTAACTTCACCCGCCGCGAAATTCTTTTCCAATTCACTAACCTTTGCCAGCCTGCGCGCATGGCGTGCTTCGCCCGTAAAATTCGCCGCGAGAAAGGCACGCACAAGTTCCAGCGCCAATTCCACGCCGACAATGCGCGCGCCCAAACACAACGCGTTAATGTTGTCATGCTCTACGCCCTGATGCGCCGAATAAGTATCGTGGCACAGGCACGCTCGCACTCCGCGCATTTTGTTTGCGGCGACACAAATGCCGACGCCGCTGCCGCAAATCAAAATCCCGCGTTCCGCTTCGCCGCGTTGCAGACTTTCCCCGATTAGCCGGGCATAGTCGGGGTAATCATCCGGCTGCGCGCCGTCGTGCGTGCCGAAGTCCAACACTTCATGCCCTGCCCTTTTTAATTCTTCGATAATGAGTTCGTTCAGCGGAAATCCGCCGTGGTCTGATCCGATGGCGATGCGCATTTGCTTTTTCCTCTTTCGCGGGCGAGAGAGTATCACCGCAGCGCAAGTTGGGCAACAAAGATTTTCGGCGGAAAAAAGGCGGGCAAAGGACACGCGAATCAAAAGCTTGATGCTTATGTCGGCGGAAAAGTAAGAGGCGTGTTTTTCGCTTTCGACTGCTTCAAGCCGATAAGCTTTGCGGGCGCGGCGCTCCCTGCAACTGCACGGGCGGCTGCGGCGCGCAACACGCTTTTATCAAACGCTCGCGGTCACGCTGCATCTCTCGATCTTCGGCGAGCCACAAACGCGTTTCCGCAAAGACCTTCGCCGCGCGCGCACCGGGCGGCACGACAACGCGGTAGTGCATCCACTTGCCTTCCCTGCGCGCCGCAACGACACCGGCTCTGCGCAAATAAGCGAGATGGCGGGAAATCTTCGGCTGATTCGTTTTCAGTATTTCAACGAAGAAACAAACGCATACTTCGTCGTCGCCCATCAAATTGAGCAGCCGCAGCCGCGTGCGATCAGCCAAGGCGCGAAACAATGTTTCCATATCGAAGTTTTTCGGCTTACTCATCCTCGACAGTCTACCATATCTAAATACGCCTTGACATATATGTAAACGTAAACTACTGTGTGTCTCACATTCGCATAAGCGTATGTATAAACAAATGACTCGATCAATGAAAGGTAGCACGCAATGTCTCGGAACATAGAAGAAGTGGTGCGGTCAAAATACGGCGCGGTGGCGGAGAGCAAGCTTTCATCGAAGCACGTAGGCGTCCACGCGGTGGCGGAAGCGTTCGGCTATACGCCGGAAGAATTGGCTTCGATTCCCGCCGAAGCGAACATGGGTTTGTCGTGCGGCAATCCGACGGCTGTGGCTCATCTGCGCGAAGGCGAAACGATTGTTGACTTGGGTTCGGGCGGCGGCCTCGACGTGTTTTTAGCGGCGCAGAAAATCGGCGCAGGCGGGCGCGCCATCGGCATCGACATGACGCCGGAGATGATCGAACTCGCGCGCCGCAATGCCGCGCTAGGGAACGACGGCGCGGGCTACAAAAACGTCGAATTTCATTTGGCGACGATTGACAAGTTGCCGCTCGCAGACAATTCAATTGATTGCGTTATCAGCAATTGCGTCATCAATCTTGCGACGGACAAGCTCGCCGTATTCCGGGAAATCGCGCGCGTGCTAAAACCCGGCGGCAGGCTCGCCGTGAGCGACATCGCGCTTAAACAAGAGCTTCCCGCCGCGCTCTCGAATGATTTAATGGCATACGTCGGCTGTATCAGCGGCGCAATCTTTATCGAAGATTACAGGCGCGGCTTGCTCGAAGCAGGATTTTCCGAAGTCGAGATTGTGGACACAGCGGCAGACCTCAATGCTTACGCTAAAGTCGAGAATCAATCCGGCTGCTGCTCGCCTGCGATGTCCGGCTTAACAAACGAACGAGGATCATTGCCGATTGCGGATACCGGTTGCTGTGCGCCGCAAGCGACAGGCGCGGCGAATGAATTGCACACCGATCTCGCGGACTTGCTGCGCCGCTACAACGTCAACGACTACGCCGCGAGCGTGCGCGTGTTCGCCGTCAAGCAAGGTTCGTAAACGACGCCGATGCGTAAACAAGACCAACCGGACTTGGCGCGTCGCGTAGTTGCCGAGAGCGTAGGCACGGCGATGTTATTGGCTGCCGTCGTCGGCTCCGGCATCATGGGCGAGCGGCTGGCGGGCGGCAACACGGCAATCGCTTTGCTTGCCAATACAATCGCCACCGGCGCGGCGCTCGTCGCATTGATCTTAACCTTCGGCGCAATCTCCGGCGCGCACTTTAATCCTGTCGTGACGCTCGCAGACGCATCGCAAGGCGGCATTGCATGGCGCGATGCGCTCGCTTACATCCTTGCGCAAATGTTTGGCGCATTCACCGGCGTGGCATGTGCCAACGCGATGTTCGGTCTGCCTTTGCTGTTTGCATCGCAACACAGGCGCGCGGGTTTCGCACAACTCCTTAGCGAATTTGTGGCGACGTTCGGATTGCTGGCGGTTATCCGGGGCTGCGTGAGGCTGCGTTCGCAAGCCGTGCCGTTTGCCGTCGCCGCTTATATCGTCGCTGCATATTGGTTCACGGCTTCGACATCGTTCGCTAATCCGGCGGTGACGCTGGCGCGCACGGCGAGCGACACGTTGGCGGGCATAAGATTAATCGACGCGCCCGGCTTCATCCTCGCGCAACTGTGCGGCGCGTTCGCAGCGACGATGCTTTTCCGCTGGCTCGTGCCGCAGCTTCCGCGCGCGGCGGATGCGGTCTTGATGCCGCCTACTGCGATGGAAGAAACAAGATGAGCGACAAAACGCGGGTTCTCATTTTATGCACGGGCAATTCGGCGCGCAGCCAGATGGCGGAAGGCTTGTTGCGGAACGAAGGCAGCGCAAAGTTTGAAGTGTTCAGCGCGGGCGTCGAGCCGAGCCGCGTGCGAGTGCAAGCGATTGAAGCGATGCGCGAGATCGGCATGGACATTTCCGCTCAACGCTCGAAGTCCGTTGATGAATTCATAGGGCAGCAATTTGATTACGTGATTACGGTCTGCGACAACGCGAATGAACGATGCCCTGTTTTTCCGGGCGACACAAAGCGCATTCACTGGAGCTTCGACGATCCGGCGGCAATTGAAGGCGACGAGGCAACACAACTCAAGGTCTTTCGCCGCGTGCGCGATGAGATACAGAGGCGATTGCGCGAATTCGTTGCAGACGTTTCAGCCAACTGATTCATCGCTTCGCGGCATAACATTATAGCCGTTTGCGATTGTGTATGAATATGAAATCGAGTGTAGGGGCAGCGGCTAACGATAACCTTTAACGATAGCCTTGCGCTTGCAGCCCGAAGAGTTCGCTATAAAGATTGCCGCGCGAGATGAGTTCGTCATGCGTGCCTTCTTCGGCGACTGTGCCTTGGTCGAGCACGACGATACGATCAGCCATTCTTACCGTCGAGAAGCGGTGCGAGATAATGACTGCCATGCGCCCCGCGACGAGTTCGGAAAAGCGCGTGAAGACTTCATACTCGGCGCGCGCATCGAGCGCCGCCGTCGGCTCGTCTAAAATCAGCACTTGGGCTTCGCGCATGTAGGCGCGCGCGAGCGCAATCTTTTGCCATTCGCCGCCGGATAAATCGACGCCGCCATCGAAACGGCGTCCGAGCATTTGCCTGTAACCCTGTGTGAAGCGCGGCAACAGTGAAGACGCAAGAGATTGTTCAGCCGCCGCCGTGATTGCAAGCGGCACAAACTGTTCGTCGGCTTTTTTCACAGCAACAGGCAAACTTGCATTCTCATCAATCGCGCTCGCCGTTTGCCCGTTCCCATTGCCGTTCCCATTGCCGTTCCCGTTGCCCTTCTCCGGCGCGTTTAAGTAAGCCGACACTTTATCTATTTCGCCGACGCCGATATTTTCGTCGAACCGAAAATCGTAGCGCACGAAGTCTTGAAAAATAACGCCGATGGCGCGCCGCACAGAAGCAAGGTCGTATTCGCGCAAATCCAGCCCGTCAAGCAAGATTCGTCCTTCGGTCGGGTCGTAAAGGCGCGCGAGAAGTTTCGTGAGAGTTGTTTTGCCCGCGCCGTTTTCGCCGACGAAGGCAATGCGCTCGCCCGCGCGCAAGCGAAAGTTGACATGCCTGACAGCCCAACGCTCGCTCTCAGGATAACGAAAACCGACATCCTCGAACACGAAGCCTTCACGGATAACTTGCGGCACATGCGGCGCATTCTTCGCAGAGGCGATTGACGGCTTCATCTCGAAGAAATCGAAGAGGTCTTTGAGATACAGGCTTTGTTGAAAAACATTTGTCGCGCTGCCCAAGATGCGTTCGATCAAATCGCGGCTGCGCGCAAACGACGCCGCCAAAAATGTCAGCGAACCGAGCGTGATAAGCCCGCGCACCGCCTGCACCAGCACCATCACGTAAGCGCCGTAATAACCCGCTGTGCCGAGAACGGAGAGAGCGGACGCGACGAGTCCTTTGCGCACTGAGAGGCGTTTATTTTCTTCGTAAAACTTTGCTGCGAGAAGGCGGTAACGCTCGACGAGCCACGGCGCGAGATTGAACATCTGCACTTCCTTCGCAGTCTTGTCGCTCGCGCCGACGTAGCGCAGATAATCGAGCTGGCGGCGCTCCGGCGTCCAGCGAAAAAGCAGAGAGTATTCGAGCGCCGCGAAATGTGTTTCGCCGAAAAAACTCGGCAGCACCGCGACGCACAGCAACAGCAGTAGCCAAGGGCTGTAAACGAACAGCGCCGCGCCGAGCGACAGCAAGGTAAGCGCGTCCTGACACATGCCCAGAAGCTGCCCGATGAGGCCGATGCGCCCCGTGGTTTGCCTGCGCGCGCGTTCGAGTTGATCGTAAAACGCGGGGTCTTCAAATTGATATAGATCGAGCGTCGCCGCGTGTTCCATCAAACGCACGCTCGTATGATTCGAGAAAAGATCGCCGAGCAAACTTTCGACAAGCGAGGAAGCACGCGCCAGCCATTCGCCCGCGAGCACAATTAAAACTTCGAGCGCGACCAATCGCCACAAACGCGAATAGCCGTACACGTTCGCGCTGATCGCTTCCGCCGCCGCGCTGCCGCTTCGCGCCGCGACCACCGCATCGATGATGAGCTTGCCGATCCACAACGTCGCCACAGGAACAAAGGCGCGCGCAAGCCGCAAGACAATCATCGTCAACGTGTAACCGCGATGCGTTTGCCACACCAGCTTGACGAGCGGCGGCACATAGCGAAGCGCACGCACACGCTCGCGCCACGTCGCATCGTCGTTTCTCATGCGGCTGGCTCTGGCTTTAGTTCCGTGAGGTGCAGACACTTTGAATACAGAAGGGTTCGATGAAAGCGGCGGGCATGTGCGCGGGCATTATCAATACTACGTTAATGCGTCAATGCGTTGCGCGGGTTAATTGAATATCGGTGAAGCATGTTTGCCGTTCGATTTGGCGACTTGCTGGCCGTCGTCTTGATTGTCCTTCAAACGCTCGACGCCGTCCGTCATCCAGAAATTTTTATAAGGCTCTTCGGTTTGTTTGGAGACCGTGAAAAGATAAACGATTCTTTCGCCGTTGGCAGCCGTGAGCGTGATGCGCTGGCGTGCGACATCCTCGGCGATTCTGACATTCCCACGCGCCGCCGTTTTGTGATTGAGCAGCGGTTTATAAGCAGGGCTTTTGACGAGCTGAATGAATCTTTCGAGCGGCCCCGTCGCGGCGCGATTGCCGGGCGAAGCGAAACGAAAAGCCGTTGCGATCCCGCTATCGGGCGCTTGCTCGTCGTTTCGCTGCAAGGCTTCGAGGACGATTGTGATGACCTGTTCGGGCGAAAGATTCGGGTTCGGTTGAGCGGCGTCCTTCTTCTGCGGCGCAGTGTTCATTTTGGTTGTCTCATTCCGGCGCGCGGTCTTTGTTTGCGACGAACAAGCGATAACGCCCGGCGCAAGAAGTGCATAAATAATTGCGGAAAGAACGAAGCCTGCCGCACACACGCGCGCTTTTTGTGATTGAGGAACATTACCTTTATTCATAGACATCTTCCTTCTCGAATTTATCTGCGACGCCCGCGCCGCCGTAGCTTGACGTGTCAAACGCAGGCGTCCGGTTCCCTTCATTAAGGATGCGGCTCTTTAATGATGGTGTTCTTTTTCGTATTCGTCTGCTTCCTGCTTTGTTTTATGGATGGTGCCGTCCGGGTGTTCGGGCGGCGTGTAAACCGTGTAGAGTCGAAGCGGCGCGTCGCCCTTCGTGACGAAATTGTGGCGCGTTCCGGCTGGCACCACGACGACGCTGCCCGTGCTGACAGGCTGCCGCACGTTGTCCAGAATCGCTTCGCCTTCACCCGCGACGAAAGCGAGCACTTGATCGATGCCGTCGTGGATTTCCTCGCCGATCTCCTCGCCCGGCTTAAGGGACATCAGCACTAATTGCGAGTGCTCCGTCGTAAAAAGAACTTGCCGAAAATTATCGTTCTCGCGGGCAAGTTGCATAACATTTTCTGCGTAAGTT
>JAABUK010002603.1_pt1 | contig 32127 bp, 14 predicted proteins | sample 5559141 | NCBI WGS metagenome assembly JAABUK01 (sample SAMN10711869, study PRJNA513367) | rock metagenome | isolation source: Antarctica rocks | place: Antarctica: Victoria Land, Pudding Butte nord | collected 2016-01-03 | reverse complement strand
GGGGACTGTCGCATTGGGCCGCAACCGAAGTTGACAGTTCTGGCGTAGAGGGGAGAGTACTTCGGTCGAGCACAATGATCGTCGACACCAAGGGTTGTGCCGCGGGGATCGCCACTGTCGCAAGGCTACGACTGTCAACCTTGTACATCGGCTCAAGACCCCGGAATGCGACAATCCCGGAATGTGGGAGATTGTGGATCTGGAGATCGCGGGTTCAAATCCCGTCATCCACCCTGACTTGAAAATCCCGCCACATCTCGCGATCGGGATCCTTGCCGGTACCCGCGAGCCAGGCACCGAGTTGACCGACCGACGTTGTCGTGAGTGTCGGCCGTACTGCCGCTAGCTCCCCGGCCCGAAACGATGACGGATCGCCGACCCTTTCGGGGTCCCATCCGTCGTCCTCGTCCATTGCCCGCCTGATCGCGTCGGTTCGACCAGGATCCCGCCGGCATTCCGACCGGCGGGCATCGTCCGCCGCGAACGTCAGACGGCTTGACCTGGCACGGAGGAATCGGGGTCGGGCCGGCTTAGCCGGCCGGCGACGATCCGAGCGGGGGACGGCCCAACGCGTGGTACAGGCGGAACTGGGCGCGGTTGTACGCGAGGACGGCGTCAAGGTAGTCGGCCCGGGCCTGGGCCAGCGCCTGGATCGGCTGGAGGACCTCGATCGGGCGGGTCGCGCCGGGGAGCCCGGCCCCCCGGCGGATGTTGGCCAGGTTGAGCGCGAGCGAGGCCAGGGCCTCGGGCAGTGACCGTCCGGCCTCGCGCATCTGCCGGGCGGAGGCGAGGAGCAACTTGTCGGCCCGGACCACCTCCGACGCCACGCGGTCCTGGATCTTCATCTGTTCCAGGACGGCCGCCCGCTGCTGGGCGGCCCGCCCCCTGGCGATGGCTCGGTCGGCCATCCCGAGGTTCTGGACCTCCCAGTACAGGTTCACGGCGGCGTCGCTCCGCGCCCCGAAATTGCCGAAGAAGCCGCCCGGGCCGCCGCCGAACCCGCCCCCCGAATACTGGAGGGCCAGGCTGGGGATCAGCGGCCGGAGCTTCGCCTGCTTCAGGCGGACCAGCGTCGCCTGGACCAGGGCCCGCGACTCGGCCAGCTCGGGGCGGTTGCGCAGGCCCGTCGCGATCAGGTCGTCGAGCGGGCAATCCTCCGCGATCAGGCGGAGTGCCGATTCCGGCGGCTCCACCGGCGCCACCACCACGCTCGGGTCGAGCCGGGTCCGGCGGACCAGCTCGGCCGAGGCGACTTCCAGCCGGCCGACGGCGGCCTCGACGTCCCGGCGCTGGTGGTTGCGCTCGGCCAGGGTCCGACGGTGGTCGGCCTCCAGGCCCGCGCCGGCCCGGGCGTAGGAGGCGGTCAGGCCGGCCAGGGCGTCGGCGTTGGCGGCGGCCTCGCGGGCGATCACCAGGGTCCCCGCGGCCTGCTGAAGGTCGAAATACGCCTCGGACACGCCGAGCAGGGCCTCGTTGGTCGCGACCCGGATGCCGGCCTGCCGGGCGTCGACGGCCCGGGTCGCGGCCAGGGGCTCGAAGATCGCGTCGGAGATCCGCAGGATCGAGGACAGGCCCGAGAGCTGGGCCGGCCCGCCGGCGGGGTTCGGCCCGAAGGCGCCCGCCCCGGAGGCGGCGTTGGCGCCGATGAACAGCGAACTCTTGCTGATCGACTGGACCTGGCCCTGGACGATCTGAGCCCGGCCGTCGTGGCGGACCCAGCTCGGGCCGACGTAGAGGCTGGGGAGCCAGAGGACCCGGGCCCGGTCCAGCTCGGCCACGGCCTGGCAGACCCGCTCGCGGGCCAGGGCGATGTCCAGGTCGCCGGCGCCGGCCAGCCTCAGGGCGGAGGGCAGGTCGATCGGCCGGATCTCCTGGCCGGCGACCAGGGGCATGCCCAGGGCGTCGGGGGCGGATGGTCCGGTCCGGCCCGACGGTGGAGCATCGGCCTCGGGCAAGGCCCGCGGGGCGATGCCCGAGTGCGGGCGATCGCCGCCGCCGAAACCCGGCCGGGGGGTCGTCACGGTGGGCATCGGGGGATGGGCGGGGGCGGGTGGATCCTCGGCCCGGCCGGCCGTCGGGCTGCTCACCGGGCCGATCACCCCGAGCACGATCAGGACGATCGCCGGACCTCGCCGGTGCCCTGGCGGGCGATCATGGAACTTGCGGCTCATACCACCGACCCTCCTGGTCCGCCCGGACGGCCGAGGCGATCGGGCGGGCCGGTGGCCCGCGACGATCGCGATCGGGTCCGACTCCATCGGACTGTCATTCCTCATCGGGAGTCGACGACCCGCCGCTTCATCGGACCCGGCCGGTAGGTGGTCGGGGGGGCCGGACAAGCCTCGCTCCCCTCAAGGTCACGGTTTCGGGGGCGCCTTCACCTCGACCGGGTCGACCGGCTGGCCGTCGACCAGCGAGGGGGAGCCCACCTTCACCACGGCCTCGCCGCCGTCCAACCCGGAGACGACCTCGATGATCTTGCCGTCGCCCAGCCCCGTCCGGATCGCCCGCCGGACGGCCTTCCCGCCGGCCACGATGAAGCAGGATGCCCTGTCCTTCTCGGGGATGACGGCGGTGGCGGGGATGGTCATCACGTCGGGGTGCTCCTCGACGACGACGGTGGCATAGGCGTAGAGGCCCGGCCGGAGCAGGCCGCCCGGGTTGGGGAGGTCGATCTCGGCGCGGATCGTCCTCGTTTTGGGGTCCAGCGCCCAGGCGGTCCGGGTGACCCGGCCCTCGACGATCCGCCCCTTCATCGCCTGGAGCCTGACCGAGGCGCGGTCGCCCGGATTGACCTCGGTGGCGAAGGACTCGGGGACGTCGACGGCGATGGTCACCGGATCGATCCGGGCCACCACGAACAGCGGGGCGCCGTCGCTGCCGGGCCGGGTCAGGTGGCCGGTGTCGACGTCCCGGTGGGTGACGACCCCGTCGAAGGGAGCCTCGATCTTCGCGTAGGCGAGCAGGGCCTCGGCGCGGAGGGCCTCCTCGCGGGCCACCTCCACGGTCGCGGCGGCGGCCAGGACGTCCGATCGGGCCTGGTCGAGCGCGGCCCGGCCCTCGGCCACCACCGCCTCGGCCGTCAGGACCTGCGCCTGGACCTCGTCGCGGGACGACTCGGAGGAGCGGAGCTTGCTCCGGGTCTCGTCGAGCAGGCTGCCGGAGACCGCCCGGTCGCTGACGAGCTGCGCGACCCGGCCCGCCTCGGACTGCCACCGGGCCAGCTCGGCCTCGGCCCGCCCGGTCCCCGCCCGGACGGCGGTCCGCCGGGCCTCGGCGCCCACGATGGCCGACTGGGCCACCCTGACGGCGGACTCGGCCTGCGCCTTCTTGGCCAGGGACTGCTCGATCGCCGCCCGCTTCTGCCGGGCGTCCGCCTCCAGCTCGGGGACCCGGAGCTCGGCCAGGACCTGCCCCTTCTTGACCTGGGAGCCGATGTCGACGGACACCGCCCGGACGTAGCCCGGGATCCTGGCGAACATCGGGGTCGCCTCGGACGCGACCAGCTGGCCGGGCTCGCCCACCGATCGCCGGACGGTCTGCCGCTCGGGCCGGACGACATCGATGCGCATCACGGCCTGCGGCGGATGGGCGGCCTTCGGCTCCGGCGATCGCTCGCAGCCGGCGACGGCCGCCGCCATGGTCGCCAGGACGGCAAGGCTGATCGTGCTGCCAGGGGAGGACATGCGCCAATCTCCTTCGAAGAAGCCCGAGGGAAGACGTTCCGTCCCCCGGCCGACCGCTATTTTCAAGATTCGGGGCGGGATCCGGGCGACGCCAGGGTCTCGGGGCCGGAAATCGGCCCCCGGTGCCGCGGGACGGTCGGCACGCCGTTGGCGATCGGGCCGGCGGCCTCGCCGGCCTCCGACGCCTCCTCGTGGAAGTGGGGGCTTTCGGGATCGTCGGGGTCGAGCGAGGCCGAGTCCCGCCCGGCCTTGCCCTGCACGAGCCCGAAGACGCCGGGGAGCACGAACAACGTCGCCAGGGTGGCGGCGACCAGGCCGCCGATGACGGCGCGGCCCAGGGGGGCCGTCTGCTCGCCCCCCTCGCCCCATCCCACGGCCATCGGCACCATCCCGGCGATCATGGCGCAGCTGGTCATGAGGATCGGCCGGAGCCGCCCCCGGGCGCCCTCGATCGCGGCCCGGCCCGAATCCGCCCCCCCCTCCCGGCGGTGCTCCTCGGCGAAGGTTACCAGCAGGATGGCGTTGGCCACCGCCACGCCGACCGCCATGATCGCGCCCATGAACGACTGGAGGTTGACCGTCGTACCGGTCGCCCACAGCATGACCACGACCCCGGCCACCGCCGCCGGCGTGGTCGAGACGACGACCAGCGCCAGCTTCACCGACTGGAAGTTGGCCGTCAGCAGCAGGAGGATGACGACGATCGACATCCCCAGCCCGATCGCCAGCCCCCGGAGGATCTCGTTCATCGGGGCGATCTGGCCGCGGACCTCGACGGTCGCCCCCTTGGGAGGGGCCCCGGCCCGCTCCAGCGCCGCCCGGATGTGGCCGGCCACCCGGCCGAGGTCCTCGCCGGCGATGTTGGCCGTGAGGTTCACCGACCGCTTCATGTTGTATCGGTTGTACTGGCCGGGCATCGTCCCCCGGCGGACCGTCGCCACGTCGCGGAGCAGGACCTGCCGGTCGAGCCCGGGGCGCTGGATGGGGACGGTCTCCACGGCGGCGATGGAGTCCATGGCCTGATACGGGATCTCGACCTGCACCTGGTAGCCGATCCCGGTCTTGGGGTCGGGCCAGTAGTTGGGCACCACGAACCGGCTGGAGGATGTGGCCGCGACGACCGACCGGGCCACGTCCTGGGCGGTCACGCCGCTCAGCCCGGCCCGCTCGCGGTCCAGCTCGATGGCGACGGTCGGGTAGTCGAGCGACAGGCCGTACTGGAGGTCGCGGAGCGAGGGGATCCCGGCCAGTTCCTTGCGGATCACCTCGGCGTGGGCCCGATCCTCGGCCAGGTTCGGGCCGGTGACGCTGACCTCGACCGGGGTGGGCGAGCCGAAGCTCATCACCTCGCTGATGATGTCGGCCGGCTCGAACGACAGCCGGACCCCCGGCATCTGCCTCGCGAGCGCATCCCGGAGCCGCTCCTTGAGCCGCTCCATGTCGACCCTCGACCCATCCCGCAGGGCCACGCGGAGGATGGCCTCCTCGGGCCCGCCCGTCCACTGGAAGATGGCGTTGATCGGGTAGGTCGACGGCAGGAGCCCGACGTAACCGACCGAGGTCGCGATGCCGCCCTGGCCCACCTCCTCCTCGATCTGGCGGAGCGCGGCGAGGGCCATCTGCTCGGTCTTCTCGTAGCGCGTCCCGTCGGGCGCCCGCATCCGGAGCTGGAACCGCCCCGCATCGACCCTGGGGAAGATCTCCACGCCGAGGGTCCGGCCGACGAGGTAGATCGCCGCGAAGGTGGCGACGAGGTAGGCCGGGACCACCAGCCCGCGCCATCGGACGAGGCCCCCCACCGCGAGGCCGTAGTTCTCCCGGGCCCGCTCGAACGAGGTCGGCCGCCCGCCCCCGGGGCGGCGACGGTGGCGGAGCAGCCAGGTGGACAGGACCGGCACGAAGGTGCTGGAGAGCAGGTAGGAGGCGACCATCGCGAAGCCGACGGCCAGCGACAGCGGGACGAACAGCGCCCGGCCGGCGCCCTGCATGAAGATCGAGGGGAGGAACACGGCCAGGACGCAGAGCATCGCCAGGAGCCGGGGGACCGCCGTCTGCCGGTTGCCCCGACGGACCGACCGGGCGACCGATCGCGTGCCCTCCATCTGGTGGTGGATGTTCTCCACCTCGACCGTCGACTCGTCCACCAGGATCCCGATGGCCAGCGCCAGCCCGCCCAGGGTCATGATGTTGATCGTCTGGCCGGCGAGCCAGAGGGCGACCAGGGCCCCGGAGAGGGCGATGGGGATGTTCAGGACGACGACGATCACGCTCCGCCAGTCGCGGAGGAACAGGAGGACCATCAGCCCGGCGAGGACCGCCCCCATCGCCCCCTCGGTCACCACGGTCGCCATCGCCCGGGTGACCGTGGGCGACTGGTCCAGCTCGAAGCTCACCTCGATGTCGTCGGGCAGGACGGCCTGCATCCCCGGGATGGCCTTCTTCACGTTGTCGACCACCGCCAGGGTCGAGGCGTCGGCCCGCTTGGTGACCAGGATGTAGACCGCCCGGCGTCCGTTGGCCAGGGCGTACCCGGTGGGGACGTCGGAGGCGTCGTGGACGGTCCCGACGTCGCGGATGTAGACGGACGGGTCCTGACCGGGCCGGATCGGGATGTTCTCCAGGTCGGCGACCTGCTTGACCAGCGAGTTGATCGGGACGATCGGCATCTCGTCGCCGATCCGGACGGTCCCCGACGGGCTGATGACGTTGCCGGCGGACAGGGCGTTGACGACCTCGTCGGGCGACATCCGGTAGGACCGGAGCCGGTCGGGGTCGACCCGGATCGCCACGGTCCGCTGGTTCCCCCCGAAGGGCGGCGGCGCCGACACGCCGGGGAGGCTGGCGAACATCGGCCGGACCTTGAAGAGGGCCTGGTCCTGGATCTCGCCGACCGACCGGGTCTGGCTCCGGAGCACGAGGAAGCCGACCGGGATGCTGCCGACGTCGAACCGCATGACGAACGGCGAGACCGTCCCCGGCGGCATGAACGCCCGGGAGCGGGTGACATAGCCGATCGTCTCGCCCATCGCCTGGGCCATGTCGGTCCCGGGGTGGAAATGGAGCTTCATCAGGGCAACGCCCTGGATGTTCCTCGACTCGACGTGGTGAATCCCGCCGATGTAGAGGAAGTGGTACTCGTAATAATTGGTGAGCAGCCCCTCCATCTGCGCCGGGTCCATCCCGCCATAGGGCTGGGCGACATAGATGACCGGCAGGTTCAGGTTGGGGAAGATGTCGATCGGCATCCGCGTCGCGGCCAGCACGCTGACCAGGCCGACGGCGACGACGGCAACCATGACGGTCATCGGCCGTCGCAAGGCAAAGACGATCGGGTTCATGGGGCGTGTTCCCAGGCGAGAGGCCGTCTCGGACGCGAGGCTCGGGGGCAGGAGGCGTTGGGTCCGAGGTGAATGACGCGAGTCCCGGCGTCCGAAGCGAAGGCCGCCCCCCGACCACGCCCTCGGACCCGGGGTTGTTCGGGTTCGAGCCCGACGTCCAGGCCCCGGGGAGGAGGCCGTCGGGTGCGTTGAGGGGCCTCCCGCTAGTCCTTGACGACGAGCACCTCCAGGGTCCGGGGCCCGTGGACGCCCTCGACCCGGCTGAGTTCGATGTCGGAGGTCGCCGACGGGCCGGAGATCCAGGTCATCGGCCGGTCGGGCCGGCCGGCCGTCGCCCGGAGCGCCGCGACGGCCTCGGGGACCATGCCGACCACCTGATCCTCGCGGATCACGCAGAGGTGATAATCGGGCAGGAGGGTCAGGACCCTCCGCCCCTGGATCGGCCCGCAGTCGAGGACGATCGTCCCGGTCTGGGCGATCCCCAGGGCGCAGCCGGTCAGGACCCCATCGGTGCCGTTGAGCCCCGGGTGATCCGTCGAGCCGTCGCGGACGAGCGTCACGCCCGGCGGGGCCCACGACCCGGGGAGGTCGTCGGGGACGGCGAGCCGCCGGACGCCCCGGGATGCGCAGGCGGCGGCGATCGCCGCCGGGAGCCCGCCGGCCTCGACCCGATGGACGGTCGCCCGGTATTCGGCGACCCGCTCGATGAAGCGGGCGATCCGCCCATCGGCCGGCGACGGGTCGATGGTCCGGTAGTCGCGGGGGACGGGCCGGGCGGCTTGTTGCTCCCCTTCCGGGATGTCGGACAGGGCGGAACGGACCCGCCGGAGGACCTCGGACCGGGCGTCGCCGTCGGTCATGCGCGGGCCCTCCACCACTCCCGGAACGTCTGGGGGGCCACGGGGTAGGCGTCTCGCATCGCGGTCCAGCCGGCGAGCGGCCCGGGGAGGTGCTCGATGTACCCCTTGCGGACCACCAGCTTCTGGCCGAGCCGGCCCAGCCGCTGGGCCCGCTCGAACATCCCGGGGCTGGCGAAGACGCGGGCCAGGACCTTCATGGCCAGCCCCTCGGCACCGACCTTGCCCCGGTCCTGCTTGTCGCGGACGACCTTGCCCCGGAGGTGGACCAGCACTTCCGGGATGTTGATCTTCACCGGGCAGACGTCGTAACACGCCCCGCAGAGCGACGAGGCATACGGCAGCGACCCGGCATTCTCGACGCCCGCCAGTTGCGGCGTCAGGATCGCGCCGATCGGCCCGGGGTAGACCGAGTTATAGGCGTGGCCGCCGGTCCGCTCGTAGACCGGGCAGATGTTCAGGCAGGCGCTGCACCGGATGCAATACAGGGCCTGGCGGCCCATGGGGTCGGCCAGGACCCTGGTCCGGCCGTTGTCGAGCAGGATCAGGTGGAACTCCTGGGGGCCGTCGCCCGGCGCCACGCCGGTCCAGAACGTGGTGTACGGGTTCATCCGCTCGCCGGTCGATGAGCGGGGCAAGAGCTGAAGGAAGACCTCGAAGTCACGCCAGGTCGGGATGATCTTCTCCAGTCCCATGACCGAGATCAGGACCGGCGCGAGGGTCAGGCACATCCGGCCGTTCCCCTCCGACTCGAAGACGCTGACCGTCCCCGACTCGGCGACCCCGAAGTTGACCCCGCTGACGGCCACCTTCGCCGACAGGAATTTTTCGCGGAGGTGGGTCCGGGCCGCGTCGGCCAGGGCCTTCGGCTCGTCGGTGAGGTCGTCGATCCCCAGCCGGCGGCGGAACAGGTCGCGGATCTCGGCGCGGTTCTTGTGGATCGCCGGGACGAGGATGTGCGACGACCGGTCGCCGGCGAGCTGGACGATCAGCTCGGCCAGGTCGGTCTCGATCGCCTCGATCCCCTCGGCGTGGAGCGCCTCGTTCAGGCCGATCTCGTCGGTGGTCAGCGACTTGACCTTGACGACCTCGCGGGCGCCGTGGCCACGGACGATCCCGGCGATGATCCGGTTGGCCTCGGCGGCGTCGCGTGCCCAGTGGACGTGGCCGCCGGCCCGGGTGACGGCCGCTTCGAGCTGGACCAGGTAATCGTCGAGGTTGCGGAGCACCCGCTCCTTGATCGCCCGGCCGGCCTCGCGGAGCTCCTCCCAGTCGGCCAGCTCGGCGACGACCGAGGCCCGCTTGCCCCGGATCGTCTGGGTCGCCTTGCCCATGTTCCGGCGGAGCTGGGTGTTGGCCAGGGCGACCCTGGCCGACTCCGGGAACGGGACGGCGGGCCGGGTCGGAATGGCCTCGACGCTCATCGGTCACCATCCCTTTCGGTCGAGGCCAAAATCTCGGCGAGGTGGACCGCGCCCACCCCGGCCCTCTGGCGGTGCAGGGCGCCGCCGATCTGCATCAGGCACGAATTATCGGCCGCCGTGCAGACCTCGGCCCGGGTGTCGAGGATGCATCGGAGCTTGTCGCCGAGCATCGCCATCGACGTGTCGGCGTTCTTCACGGCGAACGTCCCGCCGAACCCGCAGCACTCCTCGGCCCGGGGGAGTTCCACCAGGTCGATCCCCCGGACGGCCCGGAGCAGCTTCAGGGGGGCGTCGCCGACCCGGAGCATCCGGAGCGAGTGGCAGGTCGGGTGATAGGTCACCCGGTGGGGATAATACGCCCCGACGTCCTCGACGCCCAGCTCGCCGACGAGGAACTCGGACAGCTCGAAGACCCGGGGGATGATCGCGGCGACGTCGGCCGCCAGGTCGCGGTCGCCGGCCAGCTCGGCCGCGAGCGGGTACATGTGGCGGACCATCCCGACGCACGAGGCCGACGGCGAGACCACCACCCCGGCCGACCGGAACACCTCCACGAAACGGCGGACCAGCGGGATCGCCTCGCGCTGGTAGCCGGTGTTGTAGTGCATCTGGCCGCAGCAGGTCTGGTCCATCGGGAAGTCGACCGAGTGCCCGAGTCGCTCCAGGAGGTGGACCACCGCCCGCCCGGTCCCGGGGAAGATCGTGTCGTTGAAGCAGGTGATGAACAGCGAAACCCGGATCCCTCGCCCCGACCCGGGCCCGCGGGCCGGTCCGGGCGAAGCCGCCTCGATCGTCATGGATGGGTCCGTCTGGTCCGGGAGGAAGCCTGGGCCCTGATCTTAATCGATCGGGACGCCCCGCGGCAGGCCCCACCGCGATCCACGGGCGATCCCTCCCCCTCAGGTCTTCGCTATCCATCCATTTTACCCAATCGGTTTATTTTACGGATTTCCTCAACTTTGCCCGACCGCCACCCGATCTCTCCTTGCAACGGGATCGATCGAAGAGCGAGCAGATCGGGCAGCCGGGGGCAAGACACCGCGAGACACACCTTTGGAAGACGCCCGCCGTCCGATCGCCGGGACGACCTCGATGGGGGTCGCGACCCGGGGGGAGGCGTGCGGGCGGGAGCGACCCGTGATGAGCGCGTACCTGGTGAAGATCGCCCTGGTGGTGGCGATGACGCATGGTTTCCGTGCCTTGAGTCGAACGATCGGCCCACGGTGGGGCGGGCTGGCGCTGGGACTGCCGTGCTCCTCGGCGATCGCCCTGGTCGGGGGCGGATGCGAGCGGGGCGTCGATTACTCGGTGGCGATGGCCGAGGCCAGCCTGATCGGGCTGGTCGGGGCGGTGGCGGTCCCCCTCGCCTATGCCGGGGCGATCGGCCGGGGATGGCGGACCCCCTGGCCGACGGCCCTGGCCGTCGGCGCCTATCTCGCCGCGGCGACGGTCGCCGGGAGGCTGTGCACCCCGGGCGGCGGGGCCTCCCTGGGCGTCTCGGCCTTCGCCGTCCTGGCGGCAACCTGGCTGGCGACCCGGATCGCCGTCACCCACGCCTCGGAACGGCGGGGATCCGACGCCTCGACGCCGCGGGTCATCGCGCTCCGGACGATGGTCCCGGTGGCCTGCCTGGTCGCCTCGACCGCGATGGGCGACGTGTCCGGGCCGGGCGGTGCCGGCCTGATGAGCACGTTCCCCGGGGTGACCCTGACGGTCCTGTCCCTGACCCACCTGGAAGCCGGCCCGGCCGAGGCGATCCGGATGGCCCGCGCCCTCCCGGCCGGGAATCTGGGGATGGTCGCCTTCCTGGCGGTCTTCCGCTTCGCCTGCCCGGAGATCGGCCCGGCCTGGGCCGCCGCGATCGGCTACCTTGCCGCCCTCGCGATGCTGGGCCTGGTGGCCCGGATCGGCGACCTCGGGGCGAGAGGGGTCGGCCGGCTCGCCCCGTGGCCCAGGGTCGGCCGCAAGCTCCTACCCGCCGCCGAGTCCCTGGCCGCCTGATCCGGGCAGCCGATCGTCGATCGCCCGGATCGCCTCCAGCGCCCCCATCGGCAGCGAGACGTGCCCGGCCGGGACGTCCGGCTCGCGGGGGTTGACCCGGATCAGGGTCGCCCCGAGGGCGCCCGCCACCTGCTCGGAGAACCGGCGAACGGTCGGGATCCCCCGACCGGCGCCGAACTCGATGACGGCCAGTCTGGCGTCGCCGAGGCCTTCGAGCCAGCCCCTCAGGCGTTCCATCTGGTCGTCGCCCCGCGAGGAATCGTAGCCCCAATCGCCGAACATCAGGATGTTGGGCCGCGCCAGCCCGCCGCACGCCGGGCACGCCGGGAGGTCCCCGACCGCCCGGAACGTCTCGGGGTCAATGGCGACCTCGCCCTCACCGGCCGGGAAGATCCCGACGCCGCAACCCGCCAGGCATTGCCGACGCTCGATCGAGCCGTGGACCTCCGCGATCCGGTCGGCGTCGAACCCCGCCTTGTGGAAATGATCGTCGACGTTCGACGTGAAGACGGCCGGACCGTGGGCCATCCCCCCGGCCCATCGCCGGAGGATGGCGAAGCCCTCGTGGGGCCGGGTCCGGCGGTACAGGTTGCCACGGTGGCCGTAGAACCCCCAGCCGAAGGCCGGGTCGGTGGCGAAGTGCTCCGGGTTGGCGATCTCGGCGAACGAGAGCCCGAGCTTCGCATAGGGCGGATAGGCCCGCCAGAACCCTTCGCTCCCCCGGAAGTCGGGCAGGCCCGAGTCGACCCCCATCCCGGCCCCGGCGCCGATCAGGAGGGCATCGGCGGCGGCGATCGTCGCGGCCGCCCGTCGCAAATTTCCTTCATTATTATTGGGCATGCGCAGTCCCTCGGTCGAAGCGATCCAGCCGGGCCACCGGGACCGACCCTCGGACCTCGATCACGACGACCGACCCGGCGGGCGTCTCCCCGACGTTAAGCACCTGCCGGCCGTCCTTGAGGGTCCGCTCCTGGGCGCGGTGGAGGTGCCCGCAGACGTGGACCCGGGGGCCGATGGCGCGGTTCGCTTCGAGGAAGCAGCGATGGCCGCCGCTGGTCCCCTTGTACGTCCGGTCGGCCAGCCCGATCGCGCACCCGTGGGTCAGGAGGACGTCGACCCGCCCCTGCCCGGCGATCTCGGCGGCGGCGGCGGCGACGTCCTCGTCGGTGACGTAATGCGGGAGCCGATGCGACTTCGCCCGGATCCCGCCGATGGCCGCGACCCGGAGGCCGCCGAAGAGGCGGACCTCGCCGCGTCCCAGGAGGGCCGGCGATCCGTTGCCGTCGCGGAGCCGCCCGAGCAGGTCGAGCGGATCATGGTTGCCGAAGGTCGTGAGCAGGGGGATCCGCGCGGCGAAGGCGGTCAGGTCGGCCTCGAACACCCGGTCGGGGTCGCCCCAGTCGCCGCACGAGAGCAGGGCGTCGGGCGCGAAGCGGTCGATCGCCTCGCGGGCCGAGTCGAGGTCGCCGTGGAGGTCGCTGACGACGAGCAGTCGCATGAGACTCACGCTTTCGAAGCACGACCGCCCGGCCTCCTCCGCGAGGGGGCCGGGCGGTCGTCGCCTCCGGGGTCCATCGGCCGGTCAGCCGACGTTGACCGGCTCGCCGTGCTGGATCACGTCGAACTGGTGCGAGATTTCGTGGCCATTGGCGGATTCGTGGAGCGGGACGGACATCGACGCCGGGGCCGGAGCAGGCACGGCCGAGGGGTGGTTCTCGCCGGCGGCCGAGTGGACCAGCTCGGTGAAGACCCCGCCCCGGCGGACGAGGTCGTCGTAATCGCCGGTCTCGACGACCTGGCCCTCGTCGAAGACGAAGATCCGGTCGGTGTCGATCAGGGTCGAGAGCCGGTGCGCCACCAGGATCACGGTCCGGTCGGCCCGGGCCGCGTGGATGGCCCGCTGGACCTTCCGCTCGCTGATGTTGTCCAGCGCCGAGGTCCCCTCGTCGAGGATCAGGATCGGCGGATTCTTGAGGAAGACCCGGGCCAGGGCCAGCCGCTGCCGCTGGCCGCCGGAGAGGTTCTGGCCGCGCTCGGCGACGGCCGCATCGTACCCGCCGGGCATGGCCATGACCTCGTCGTGGATGCAGGCCATCTTCGCGGCCCGGCGGATCTCCTCGGCGGTGGCCCCCTCCCGTCCGTAGGCGATGTTGTCGGCGATCGTCCCGGAGAAGACGAACGGGTTCTGGCCGACGTAGCCGATCAGCTCGCCGATCGACTCCCGCGAGACGGACTCGATCGGGACCCCGCCCAGCATCACGTGGCCGCCGCTGGGGTGGGTCAGCCGCATCATCACCTTCAGCCACGTGGACTTGCCGCAGCCGGATCGGCCGGCCACGCCGATCGTCTCGCCGGCCTCGATCATCAGGTTGACGCCGTCCAGCGCCCGCTTCCGCCGGCCGTCGGCGGTCTTGTAGTCGACCCGGAGATCCTCGGCGACGAACAGCGGGACCGAGCCGTCGATCCGGGGCTCGCGGACGTTCACCGGCCGGAATGAACGGTCCACCGGCTCTTCCAGGAGGGCCATCAGGTCGGCCACCTTCAGGCTGCACTCGTGCCCCTCGTCGATGAACCGATGGATCTCGTTCAGGGGGGCCATCATCTGGAGGAACAGGGCCGGGAACATCACCATGGCGCCGAAGTCGATGGAATTGTTGATGAAAAGGTAGATGGCCAGGGAGATCACGCTCAGGCCGAAGAACGCCTCGTTCATCGCCTTGCCGCTGCCGAACAGCGACATCTCGAAGTGGTGGCGGATCTCCTGGGCCCGGCGCCGCTCGGCCGCCTTCTCGACGCGGCGGACCTCCTGGGGGTGGGTGTGGGCGGCCCGGACGTAGTCGATCCCCGCCAGTTGCTCCACCACCGTGCCGTCCATCTGCTCCCGGATCCGGAGCAGGCTCAGGCGGACCCCGTTCTGGGTGATCAGCTGCCAGAAGGTCAGCCCCATCGAGATCGGGACCACGCCGGCCATCGCCAGCGCGATCCGGGGTTGCTTGATGAAGGCCGTCACCAGGGCGCAGCCGCCCAGGCAGATCGCCGGCAGGAATTCGAGGAAGGTGATCCGGACGAACCGGACATACCCCTCGACGCTCCGGTGGATCCGGCCGTGGAGGGCCCCGACCTGCTCGTGCGACAGCGTCGCCAGGTCGACCTCCATGAGGTGCCCCACCAGACGGACGCAGAGGTCCTTGTCGATCCGCGTGCAGGTGTTCTCCACCAGGAATCGGCGGAGGACGTTCATCGCCTCGCGGACCAGGTAGGCCACGCCGATGATGGCGAGGAAGCCCAGGCAGAGCCGGATCATGTCCGACTCGGCCAGTCCTTGCTTTGACCCCCGCTGGACCTCGTTGAACAGTTGGCCCAGCGTGACCGGGATGGCCGTCCCCGCGAGCGCGGCGACGACCATCACCAGCCCGGCCCCCCCCAGCGCCCGCTTCTGGCCCGAGGGGATGAGCCGCCAGACTTCAAGCCCCCTCCCAAGGATGACCCGCACCTCGCGCCAGAGTCCTTTCGACGCCCTGACCATCTTCGGGAACATTCTGGTTCCTTCTCGGATAATTCGAGATGCCGTCGGGTGACGGGTCCGTTAATTAATCGCCGTGGAGATCGACGTGGAATTGGGGGAGAGGGGAGGGGCGGCACGCGGTCATTGCCGCGATGACAAGGGCATCCCGCCCGGACGTGATCGATGGATCGGGGTGTTTCCACTCATCGCGCCCGCGGGGTCAAACCATCGACGAGCAAGAGTGATGCCGATTCACCGGGGACGCTTCGCATCGCCGGACATTCGACGACTCGTCGATCGGGGAGGGGTTCCGTATCGGCGTCGCGAGCGTCCTAACCGGATATACGGGGGGAGGGCCCGAGGCCGTTGGAAGTCGCCCGATTTTCGTCGGGCCGGGGCGGGAAGGGACGGGTCGCGGTCGGTCCAAAGATTCTATGCCCCGATCCGGGCATGAAGCAAGAAAGAATGGCAAAAAATCTTCCAACGCGGGCGGCACGAACCCCGTATGGAAGGGGGTATGAGCCGAACGACTTTGTTAATTGCCCAAATTCTTGGCTCTTGACAAGTCGAGGCCGCCGCGACCAAGATCATCCGATGTCGGGCATAACCTTTGCTATAACCTTGGGGCGTCGCGTGTGGCCTGGCCCGATCTCACCGCGAAGGAGACCTGAATGAAAGACGATACCAAGTTGAACCCCACGGTCTCGACGAGCGACGGATCGAGATTCGCCTCCACGCCGCCGACCCCGGAGACCCTCATGAACAGCCTTTCGGGACCGGCCTCGACCCCGGCCTCTCGTGCCGTCCTCTCCCGGTTCTCGGTCTCCTTGCCCGAGGAGTCGCTGGTCATCGACGACCGATCGCACCTCTCGCCCGCGCAAATTGTCGAGTCCCGGTTGATGAACCGGCTCAAGGAGTCGTCGCTGCCCGTCAGCCACATCCAGATGAGGGGCCTGGTGCGGAACCGCTACCAAGCCTGAGCCCCCCCTCGGACCTGCAGGAAAGGGGCCACCCGGACACAGGTTGGCCCCGCGCGATCCCCCCCACCGGATGACTCAGGACGCTCGCCGCACGGTCGACGCGTCGCAAAACCCCATGCGGTCCAGACCGCGTTCCACCCAGGATAATGAGTGGAAGACCGCGCGCACACGGTCTTCCGCGAGGACGTTGTCCAGCGCCAGCACCACCGCGCCCGCGTCGATCCCGACCATGTCGCGGGCGACCCATCGCCGATCCTCGTTGATGGAGCCCAGGCCGTAGCGTCCGAGCGGCGAAAGCCCTCGGCCCCCGTCGGCGGCGACCCTCACGTTATCGAGCACGTCGCCCGGGCAATGGGCGATCGAGGCGAGGGTGGCCGTCAGGTGCGCCGTGCCGTCGATCGGGCCGGCCGGGGAATAGCTCTCGTAAACGTCGGTCCTCGGCGATCGGCCCGGCCCGTCGCCCGCCGAGAGCCCCCAGTGGCGGCGATAGGTCCGAAATTCGGCCGACCGGGCCATGCAGGCGTCGCGGTTCGCGGCCGTCGCGGTGGCGGCCTCGGCCATCAGGTCGAGTCCGCAGGGCGACCTCCATCGGCCCAGGTCGAGCATGTCGAGGCCGTACTGGAAGACGAACAGGCCGAGGTCGGCGTTGTTGAACCGGCGACTGCCCGCCTCGCCATAGAATGGCCGGGTCGACGACCAGGCCGAGGCCGGCAACGCCCGGTCCGGCTCGGCGCCCGCCCCCAGGACATACATCAGGATCGTCTCGCCGTTGGCCCGATCCCAGCAGCAGGGGAGGAATCGGCCGCCCGGCCCCTTGCCGTGGCGGATCAGGCCGGGACGCGTCGACCGGTCGGACAGGGACCAGTATCGCCAATCGACCCGGTTGTAAAGTCGTCCGGCAAGATCGACAAGCCCCGGCTCCCCGAGGAAGGCGGATGCCCAGAGCGCCCCGGCCAGGAGCCACGCGGCGTCGACGGTGCTGAAGACGTCCGAGCCCCAGGCCTTGCCCGAATCGGGGTCGATGAAGTGGGGGAGGATCCCCCGGTCATGGGGCAGGCAAAAATAGGCCGTCTCCACCGCGGCGCGGACGCGGACGATCGCCTCGCGGTGGGACACGAGCCGGTAAGGCTCGGCCGACGCCAGGGCGATCGCGATCAGGCCCATGCCGGTCGCGGCCACGCTGCACGGCCCGATGTCCCGCAAAGGGCCGATGTTGACCTGGCGGTCCCGGATCAGGCCGCCCGGCAGCTGGTTGTCGAGGAAATAGGCGAGAGCCCGGCGCTGGAGGAGCCCGAGCAGCTCCCGATCGCCCGAGGATCCCGACGCGCCGGCCCATCCTGGCATGGCGTCCGCTCCGAGAGGTGCCAGGGGAGAGCGGCGTCGGTCCCCCCGGTCCATCCTTGGTCGCGGATCATAGCAGGCGACCTCCCGAAAGGAAGGTCGATTGGGTTCGATTTTCAGGCCGGCCCCGGCCCGGATCCGCCCATGACGACCCGGATCTCGTGGTCGCGCCCGTCGTCGACCAGGGGGATGGAGGCCGGCCCCGCCGTCCGGCCGTCGAGGGTCGCGGCTCGGACGCCGGACTCGACGCCGTCGGGATTCTCGACGACGACCCGATAGGTGGCCGACCGATGGCGATAGGTCAGCTCGAAACCGGGCCAGTCGCCGGGGATCCGGGGGTCGATCGTCAGCGATTCTCCCCGGAGGTGGAATCCCAGGATCGCCTCCAGGCCGACCCGGTAGAGCCACGACGCCGAGCCGGTATACCAGGTCCATCCGCCCCGGCCGGCGTGGGGCGGCCGGCCGTAGATGTCGGCCGCGACCACATAAGGTTCGACCTTGTACCGGTCGACCGAGTCGGGGTCGGTCGCGTGCTTGATCGGGTTCAGGAGGTCGAACAGCTCGACCGCGCGACGGCCCCGGCCCTGGATCGCGGCGGCCAGGGCCACCCAGGTGGCCGCGTGGGTGTACTGGCCGCCGTTCTCGCGGACCCCGGGCACGTAACCCTTGATGTAGCCGGGCTGGAGCGGGCCCTTGTCGAACGGGGGCGTGAACAGCAGGATCAGGCCGTCCTCGGCGCGGACGAGCATCTCGTCGACGGCCTCCATCGCCATCCGGGCCCGACCGGGATCGGCGACGCCCGAGATCGCGGCCCATGACTGGGCGATCGAGTCGATCTGGCACTCGTCGTTGGTCGAGGAGCCCAGCGGCGTCCCGTCGTCGAAGTAGGCCCGCCGATACCACCGGCCGTCCCACGCGTGCTCCTCGACGGCCGCGCGGAGCCCCTCGGCACGGTCGAGGCACGTCTCCGCCCGCCCGGAGTCGCCCCGGGCCCGGGCGACGTCGGCGAATCGGCGGAATGTGGCGATCAGGAACCAGGCGTCCCAGACGCTCTCGCCCCGGCCCTCATCGCCGACGCGGTTCATGCCGTCATTCCAATCGCCCGTGCCCATCAGCGGCAGGCCGTGGGCCCCGAGCTGATAGGCCCGGTCCAGCGCCCGGACGCAGTGGTCATAAAGCGTGCCCGACTCGTCGGATTGGGCCGGCAGGCCATAATCGTCCTCCTGGCCGGGCTTGAGCAGCGGTGCCTGCAAGAAAGGCACTCGTTCGTCGAGGACCGGGGCATCGCCGGTGACGTCGACGTAATGGGCCACGACATAGGGGAGCCAGATCAGGTCGTCCGAAATCCGGGTCCGGACACCCTTGCCGGCCGGCGGGTGCCACCAATGCTGGACGTCGCCTTCGAGGAACTGGCGGCTCGCCGCGCGGAGGAGCTGGCCCCGGGCCTCGCCGGGGGCCCCGTAGGCCAGGGCCATCGAATCCTGGAGCTGGTCCCGGAAGCCGTAGGCCCCACCCGACTGGTAGGTGGCCGATCGGCCCCAGAACCGGCAGCTCAGGGCCTGGTAGAGCAGCCAGTGGTTGAGGACCAGGTCCATCGCCGGGTCGGGGGTCTTGACCCGGACGGCCCCGAGGATCCGGCCCCAGAGGGCCTTGACCGCTTCGAGCGTGGCGTCGAATCGGGCCGGGTCGCGATGGATCGTCAGGAGGCGCCGGGCCTCCTCGACGGTGTCGGCCTGCCCGAGGACGAAGGTCACCCGCTCCCGGGCGCCCGGCGCGAGGTCGAACTTGACCTGGATCGCGGCGCAGGGGTCGATCGCCGCGCCGACACCGCCGCCCAGCTCGACTCGGGCCATCGCCGCGGGCGCGGCGACCGACCCGTTGCGGCCGAGGAACTCGCCGCGGTCGGCGGTCAGGGTCCGGGGGCGGCGGTCGACGTCGGCGAACGCGACGCGGGTCGAGTAATCGGGGTGGAACGGGTTGTGGGCGAACAGGGCCCCGGTCTCGGGGTCGACGGCGGTGATGACCTGCATCGACGCCAGGTCGCGGACGGAGCCGAGGACCCATTCCGCATAGAAGGTCGCCGAGATCCGGCGGGGCCGGGGGCCGGGGTTGGCCACCCAAAGGTGGATGATCTTGACCGGGTCCTCGGGCGGGACCAGGAGGGTGAGGGCGAGGTCCAGCCCCCGCGCCTTCCGCTCATAGATGGTGTAGCCCTGGCCGTGGCGGACGAGGGTCGGCTCGGCCGAGGGGATGGGCAGGGGGGTCGGCGACCAGACCTCGCCGGTCTCCTCGTCGCGGAGATAGAGCACCTCGCCGGGCGGGTCGGCGACCGGGTCGTTGCTCCAGGGGGTCAGCCGGTTGGTCTGGCTGTTGCCGGCCCACGTATAGCCCGAGCCCACCTCCGAGGCGATGAAGCCGACCGACGGGTTGGCCACGACGTTGACCCAGGGGGCCGGCGGCAAGCTGGGCCGGTGCGGTTCGGGGCGGTCGGCCTTGCCATTCCGCCGGACGTCGGGCCGGGACCGGGCCGGGATCGTCATCCGGTATTCGAGGCCGTCGGGGCTGAACCCGCCCACGCCGTTGTCGAAGAGGAGCCCGGCCGGGTCGGCCGGCCCTTCGGCCTCATGCTGGGCCGGCTCGGCCGTGGGCGTGAACGGCCCGGGGAGGTGTCGGTCGCGCTCGATCCGGTCGAGCTGGCCGGCGAGCGACCCGCGATCGCCCCGGAGGACGGCCCGGGCGTAGGACTGGAGCAGGACCCGATCCTCCTCGGGGATCACGGCAAGCTTGCGGACGAAGACGCCGCCCGGCCGGTCGACGAGGTCGCGGGCGTCGCTCCCCCGGACCAGGTCGAGCAGGTTCTGGTGGAGGTCGTCGCCCGGCCCGTCGCCCGGGCCGCCGAGGATGACCAGGTCGGCCTCCAGCCCCTTGAGGCGGAGATAGGTGTGGGCGGTCAGGAGCTGGGCGGCCAGGGGGAGCTCGTGGAAGTCGGCGATCATGGCCACGACGATCGGCTTGTCGCCCGAGATCCCGTAGGCCCAGAGGCCGGGCTGCCCCTTCCGGTTCCGGACCAGGACGGCCGGGTCGGCGCGGAGGGTCGGGTTGGCGTAGATGACGTGGGCGGCGAGCCTCTGGAAGAGGTGGGCGTCCTGGGCCGACCAGTTCCGGTGGCGGTGCTCGACCTGGGTGTGGGCCCAGGCCAGCTCGAAGGCCCGGGCGACGGCGGCGATCTCGCGGTAATGGTCGGCCAGGATGAGCGCCTCGTCGCGCGAGTCGGCCACGGCGGTGGTGAAGGCGACGATCGCCGCGGCGCCGGGCTCGATCCGGACGCGGCGACGGAGGCTGAAGACCGGGTCGAGCACGGCGCCGACGGTCCCGGAGAGGGTCGCGGCCGGGTCCATCGCCGCCGGGTCGGCCGCCGATCGGCCCCGGCCCAGGAACCGGGCCCGGTCGGTCTCGAACTGGGTCGGGGTGGCCCCGGCCGGGGCCTCGGACGCGGCGACGTGGACGGCCCAGACCGGCAACTGGTCGTGCGACCGGGGGCGGCGGCGGCAGAGCAGGGCCTCGGGGCCGGCGGCCCACTCGGTCTCCAGGAACAGCTTGCCGAACGCCGGGTGGCTGACGTCGCCGCCGTGCGAGAGCAGGACGACCTCGACGTAGCTGGTCAGCTCCAGGTCGCGGGGCCGGGTGTCGTGGTTGGTCAGGGTGACCCGGCGGATCTCGGCCCGGGACTCGGGCGAGACGGTGATCTCGGTGACCGTCTCGATCCCCGCGTCGAGCCGGCGGAAGGCGACCTTGTCGGCCGAGAAGACCGCCTCGTAATGCTCGGCCGGCCGGCGGGTCGGCTGGTGGCCTGCCGACCAGGTCTCGTCGGTGGCGACGTCCTTGATATAGATGAACAGCCCCCACGCGTCGCCCGTGACGTCCTCGCGCCAACGGGTCACGTCGAGGCCCCGGCAGGTGCTGTAGCCCGAGCCGGCATTGGTCAGCATCACGCTGTACTGGGTGTTGGACAGCAGGTGGGTCCGCGGCGACAGCGTGCCCGGCGTGCTCAATCGCCGGCTCATGAGCGGGACCGAGGTTCGTTCCATCTTCGACTCCGAAGAAGGGGCCGGTTCGGATTCCGAGGGCTCGATGATCGGCGCGTCGCGGGGGACGCGCTCCTGGAGCAGGAGGTCGGCGGCGCGGACCATCGGCTCGGCGTGGAACCGCCGCGGCATCGGCTCGTCGAGCAGCGCGTTGGCCAGCGCCACCAGGCTCATCCCATGATGGTGGGCCATGTACGACCGGACGACGACCGAGCGCTTCCCCTTGGGCATCCGCTGCTTCGTATAGTCGACCGCCTCGTGGAACCCGTACCGGCCCTCGGCCCCCTCGGCGGCGAGCCGGCGGAAGTTCTCCAGCGCCTCGCGGGGGCGGACGGCCACCGCCAATGCGGTGGCGTAGGGCGCCACGACCAGGTCGTTGCCGATGTCGCGCTTCAGGCCCAGGCCGGGGGTCCCGAACGACTGGTAGCAGTAGTCGCCGTCGACGTTGAACTCGGCGAAGGCCGACTCGGAGATCCCCCAGGGGACACCCCGCTGCCGGCCGTACTCGATCTGGCGGGCGACCGCCGTCCGGTGCGCCTGGTCCAGGAGCGTCCCGGCCAGCGGGCGGAGCATCAGCCGGGGCATGAGGTACTCGAACATCGAGCCGCCCCAGGAGAGCAGGCCGATCCGGTCCGCCGCCTCGATGAACGGGCGGCCGAGCTGGAACCAGTGCCGCCGGGGGGCGTCGCCCCGGGCGATCGCCAGGAAGCTGGACAGGCACGCCTCGGACGCCACCAGGTCATAGCACGAGGCGTCGAGCCGGCCTGCCGCCTGGTTCAGCCCGATCGAGAACAGGTGGCGGTCGTCCTTGTAGAGGAACTTGAAATCCATGCCGTCGGCCAGGATCCCGGCACGCCCGCCCAGCCGCTCGGCCCGGTCCACCAGCGCGGGGGCGATCGACGCCCGGGCGGCGTCGGAAATCTCTCCGAGGGCCTTGAGGGCCGGGGCGAGGCCCTCGTCGTCGGCGATCATCCCCTCCATCGCCGCCAGCTCCGCCGGGATCGAGGCGGCCAGGCGGGCCAGCTCGGCCGGGCTCGCCGGGGCGACCAGCCCCGGCCGGATCGCCGACCAGGCGCGATCAAATGCCTCGGACCGGCCGCGGGCGACGACCAGCCCCGACTCCTCGGCGGCCCGGGCCGGGGCGACCCACGGGGCGACCGCCGCGATCTCGGCCCGACGCTCGCGGACCAGGGACTCGAACCTCCGGGCGTAGGACGCCCACCGTTCCAGCACCAGGGGCCCGACCTCCGCCAGCGCCCGGACCCGCCCCACCAGCCCGACGCCCGCCCATTCCAGGCGGCCGAGCAGGTCGTCCCAGGCGATCAGGTCGGCGGGCTCCTCCCCGAGCAGGGCGTGGATTTCGCGGGCCGCGGCGTCGAACCCCTGGTACTCCTCCCCGGCCCTGGCGGGCCTCGAACCCCGGACGTCCTCGACGATCATGGCCAGGGTGTCGGCCAGCCCCGGGAGGGAGTTGGGCCCGGGGATCGGCTCCCGGACCTTCTCGCGGAGCCCCTGCTTGAGCGTCACCAGGCACCCCAGGAGGTTGCCGCTGTCGACGGTTGAGACGTAGTTGGGCGGCAGCGACCGGAGATTCTGGGTGTTGTACCAGTTGTAAAAATGCCCCTCGTACTTCTCCATCCGGTCGAGCGTGTCGAACGTCTTCCCCAGCCGGTCGAGCAGGGATTTCATCCCGAGATAGCCGAAATCGTGCGCCGCCAGGGTGGAGATCAGGAGCATCCCCTTGTTGGTCGGCGAGGTCCGGTGCGCGACCTTGCCGCCGGAGCCGATCGCATCTTCCTGGTAGTTGTCGGGCGGGAGCCAGTGGTCCTCGTCGCCGACGAACGTCTCGAAGAAGTGCCAGGTCTTGCGGGCGATCCGGCGGAGTTCCGCCCGCTCGCCCTCGGTCAGCGGCGACTCGACGACGCGACGGGGCCGGCTGACCCAGAACGCCACGACCGGCGCGACGAACCAGGCGATCAGGACCGGGGCCGCCGCGGCGAGGGCCGGGCGGTTCACCGCCCCGACCAGCGCCCCCAGGGCGACCGCCAACGCGGGCGAGGGCCACATGGTCCGGATGAAATTGCCCAGCCCCGTCCCCAGTCGGTGCTCGGTGGCCGCGGCGGTCTCCCATTCCAGGAGCCGTCGATGGCTGAAGAAGAGCCGGTTCAGGGTCCGGACGATCGCGTCGACCAGCCGTCGGGCCTGGTCGGCGAGGAACGAGATCCACAGGAGCGACTGGCCCGCCGTGGCCGGGAAACTGTGGCCGATCCCGAGCAGGACGGCGGGGTTGCGGCTCCGGATCGCGCCGATGGTCGCGCCCAGGACGAGCTGGAACACCGGGAGCGCCGGGACGGCCAGGGCGAAGGCGGTCCAGAGCCAGGGCGACCCGGGCAGGACGGTCCAGCCGAGCACCAGGAGGAGCACCAGGCCGGGCGGGACCAGGCTCCGGCGGAGGTTGTCGAAGACCTTCCACCGCTCGACCATCGGCAGGGGATTGGGCCGGGGCCCGTCGGGGGTCGGCACCCGGGGGCCGAGCCAGGCGAGGATCTGCCAGTCGCCCCGCGCCCATCGGTGCTCGCGGAGGGCGTAGGCGTGATAGCGCGGCGGGAAGTCGTCGAACAGCTCGACGTCGGTGACCAGCCCGCACCGGGCGTAGTTCCCCTCGATCAGGTCGTGGCTGAGGATCCGGTTCTCCGGGAAGGTCTGGCCGGTGGACGCCTCGAAGGCGTCGACGTCGTAGATCCCCTTGCCGGTGAAGCTCCCGAGCTCGAACAGGTCCATGTAGATGTCGGACACGGCGTTGGAATACGGGTCGATCCCCGCCGAGGCGGCCAGGAGGCCGGCGAACCGCGACCGGGCGGCGGCGTGGAGGTGGTAGCTGACCCGGGGCTGGAGGACGCCGTGCCCCTGGACCACCCGGCGATGGGCCGGGTCGAACCGGGGGGCGTTGAGCGGGTGGGCCAGGGTGCCGACCAGCCGCCGGGCGCTCTCGCGGGGCAGCACGGTGTCGGCGTCGAGCGTGATCACGAACCGGATCCGCGGCAGGGTCGACGGGTCGACGCTCTCGACCACGTAATTGGTCCCCCGGTCGCCCCGGATCAGCCGATTGAACTCGGAAAGCTTGCCGCGCTTCCGCTCCCAGCCCATCCAGCAGCCCTGGACCGGGTTCCACGACCGTCGGCGATGGAACAGGAAGAACCGGTCCGGCCCGCCGGCCGCATACCTCCGGTTCAGAGCTTCCACCTCGTCGAGCGCCGCCCGGACGTAGCCGTCGTCCTCCGGGCGGTTCTCCTCGCCGGCGTCGGCGAAGTCGGTCAGGAGGGCGAACCCGAGGCTGGGGTCGGGATTGGCCAGGTAGGTGATCTCCAGCCGCTCCAGCAGGACCGCCGCGCTGTCGGGGCGGGTGAGCATGCTCGGCACCACGACGATCGTGGTGCAGTCGGCCGGGATCCCCCCCTTCAGGTCGAGCCGGGGGAGCTTCCTCGGCGGCAGGAGCAGGGTGGTGACGTGGTTGATCAGGCCGACCGCCACGTCGACCGCCGGGAGCAGCAGGACCAGGACGGCCAGGGCCATCATCCCCGGGCCGGCCCCGGGGTCGAGCCGGAGGGCGGCCGAGACCAGGAGGGCGAGCAGCCCGGCCAGGACCAGGCCGATCGACCCGAAATACGTGAGGCGGGGGCGGGCCAGGACGAGGTCGAGCAGCCGCTCGCCGGCCGGCGGCCGGTAGCCGAACTCGCGATGCAGCGCCGGCCGCCCGGCGTCGATCAGGTAATAGCCGACGTGGCCATCCCTCGGCCCCCCGGCCGCCCGGGCCAGCTCGACGGCCCGGAGGGCGACGGCCCGCTCGTCGGACCTCGACCGGCGGGCGACCCGCTCCACGGCCCGGCGGTATCGGTCGCGGGTGGCGAAATCCTGGAGGGCGTAGACGCCCGAGGGATCGTCGCGGAGGGTCACCTCGACGGCGCTGTTCTCCTCGAAGAAGACGTTCCAGTCGAGCGAGGAGAGCAGGCGGAGGCTGATCACGCAGTTGCCGACCGAGACCTGGTTGGCCGCCTGGCGGCGGTGCTCCTCGCGGAGGATCTGGTTGGCGTCGCCGCCCCGCTCGGCGAGCCGGGCTTCCAGCCGCCTCAGCGTCGCGACCGACGAGGCGCCCCCGTCGCGGAGGAGCTCGACCAGCCGGACGACCATCGGGTCGGACAGGGCGGGGAAGGGGGGGGCTTCGTCGGAGGAGGGCCGCTCGGCGGGCGGCCCGTCGTCCTCCTCGGCGGGGGCCGGGAGATGCTGGGCGATCCAGGCATCGGCCTTGCGCACCTCGTCCCAGCTCCGGACCATCCGCTCGGCCAGCCGGCGGAGGTTCTCGACCAGGACCAGCCGGAGCATCGTCGGCACGGCCCAGAGCTCACCGATCGTCAGCGGGGCGACCCCCTGGAACGCCCGGAGGAACCGGGTGATCCGCTGCTCATCCAGCTCGCTGTCGGTGTGCGAGACCAGCGCCAGCGCCAGCGTGTAGACGCGGGGGTAGCCGCGGACCTGGCCGACGGCGAGCTTGGGCAGCTCGGTGTAGTAGCCGGTGGGCAGGTCGAGCTTGATCTCGCGGAGGACGTCCTCGACGATGTGGAAGTTGTCGACGAGCCACTCCGCGTCGATCCCCCTCCCTTCCGGGCGGTCGACCTCGCCGACGATCCGGCGGTGCGTCCGGACGAGCACCTGGCCGTTCTCGGCGAACCGGCGGAGCAGGAGGTCGCCCGCCTTGAGGTCGGCCGCCACGATGCCGGCCGAGGCGAGCTGGCGTGCCAGCGCCTCCAGGCGATCGAGCCCGAAGAGTTCCGCCCGGATCGGCGCCTCGCCCCTGGGGTCGACGAACGGCGAGGTCGTCGGGTCGGAGGCCAGCGAGTCGGGGTCGGCGGTGGCTGTGAAGGAAGGGCTCATGCCGCTGACGTTCTCCCTGGAGATCCCGCCCGGCTCGCCGGGCGGATCGGACGCGGACGGGGCCGGTTGCGCATCGACCCGGGTCGGATCGATCGCGACCGGGCCGGGCCTCGGCGTCCGAAGGTGTCCGCGGTCGGGCTGCCCGATGGCAAGACCCCGGCGGCGCCCGGATCGGCAGGGTTGCCGGTCGCGTCCCCGGGCCATTCTATCAGCGGGCTTCGACCCGGGCGCGGGCCGTCCGCCTTTTATGCAACCCGGGCGGCCGTCACGACTCGGGCCCCGACGGCATGGCGGCTCCGGACCCCCTTCGACCGCCCCGGCCGGTGGTGGAGTCTAGCGACGGGCGGACCGCGACGCAACGCTCCCGCGGCCCATCGCCCGCCCCGATCGGACGTCGGATCGCGCCCGCCCCGCGAACCCCGCCATCCCTTGATCCGCGGCCCCGGTCCGGAAATCGCCGGTTCGGGATAGTGGCGGGGTCGCCCCTTTCTCTAAAATACCGGGCCCGACCCCGGGCGATGGTCGGTCCGGGCGTCCGTCCTGTAAGATGGGCTGCGCCGACTTTGTCACCGGGATCGAGGGCGGAGGAGCCGTATCGGTGGTCCTGACGACGGGCGGAGAACAACTGGAACGGGCCCTCGGCCGGGTCGGCACCCCGTTCCTGGTCGTGGATCGGGCCGGCGACCTCGACCTGGTCGAGGCCGGCCCGGGCCCCCTCGACGCGGGGGGCCCCGGCCGGGTCGTCGGGTTCCTCCCCGCCTGCCGGCCCGAGTCGATGGGCGACGCCCCGTTCCGGGAGGAGCACGGCCTCCGGTACGCCTACGTCTCGGGGGCGATGGCCAACGGGATCGGCTCGGCCGAGATCGTCGAGGCGATGGCCCGGGGCGGGATGCTCGGCGTCTTCGGCGCCGCCGGCCTCCCCATCCGGGCGGTCGAGGCGGCGATCGACCGGCTTCGGGGCTCGCTCGGGCCGGGGGGCCCGTTCGGGTTCAACCTGATCCATAGCCCCAACGACCCCGCGCTCGAAGGCCAGGTGGTCGACCTCTACCTCCGCCGGGGGGTCCGGCTGGTCGAGGCGTCGGCCTACCTCGACCTGACCGCGCCCGTGGTCCGATACCGGGTGTCGGGGCTCCACCGGGACGGGTCGGGGCGGGTCGTGGCCCCGAACCGGATCATCGCCAAGGTGTCGCGGGTCGAGGTCGCCTCCAAGTTCCTCGCCCCGCCCCCCGACCGGTTCCTCCGCGACCTGGTCGCCTCCGGCGAGATCACCGCCGATCAGGCGGCCATGGCCCGGGAGATCCCGATGGCCGGCGACCTGACGGCCGAGGCCGACTCGGGCGGCCACACCGACAACCAGGCGGCCGTCGTCCTCATCCCGACCATGCTGGCGCTCCGCGACCGGCTCCAGAAGCAATACGGATACGACCGGCCCCCCCGGGTGGGCGCGGCCGGGGGGATCTCGACCCCGTGGTCGGCGGCGGCGGCGTTCGCGATGGGCGCCTCGTACGTGGTGGTCGGGTCGGTCAACCAGTCGTGCGTCGAGTCGGGGACGTCCGACGCCGTCCGGAAGATGCTCGCCGAGGCCCAGCAGGCCGACATCGCCATGGCCCCGGCCGCCGACATGTTCGAGATGGGCGTCAAGGTCCAGGTCCTCAAGCGCGGGACCATGTTCGCCATGAGGGCCGCCAGGCTCTACGAGTTCTACCGGGCCCACGACGCCCTGGACCGGATCCCCGCGGCCGACCGGGCGATGCTGGAGAAGACGATCTTCCGGGCCCCGCTGGAGGCCATCTGGGACCAGACCCGGGCCTTCTTCCTCGATCGCGACCCGGCGCAGGTCGACCGGGCCGATCGCGACCCCAAACACCGGATGGCGCTGGTGTTCCGGTGGTATCTCGGCCAGTCGTCGCACTGGGCCAACGCCGGCGAGCCGACCCGGGCGGTCGACTACCAGGTCTGGTGCGGCCCGGCGATGGCCGCATTCAACGAGTGGGCCCGGGGCTCGATCCTGGAACGGCCCGAGGGCCGGACCGTCGAGGTCGTCGCGCGGAACATCCTCCATCACGCCGCCGTCCTCACCCGCGCCCGGGCCCTGGCCGCCCAGGGGGTGCCCGTCCCGATCGGAATCCCCGGATTGACCCCGCTCTCGCTGGCGGAAATCGGCCGACGGGCTGTCCTATCAGGATGAGCCGCCCCCCGACCCGCCGGAATCGCCTCGCCACGGACAGTGCCCGCTCGGATCGTCGCACCGGAGGAACCGACCCTTGAATCTCGCCGATCGAACCCCCCCGGTGCCCGTGGCGATCATCGGGATGGGCTGCCTGTTCCCCGGGGCCGACGGCCTCGGCCGGTACTGGGCCAACATCTGCAACGGGGTCGACGCGATCCGGGAGGTCCCCGCGACCCACTGGGACCCGGCCGACTACCACGACGACGACCCCAAGGCCCCCGACCGGACCTACGCCCGACGCGGCGGCTTCCTCGACCCGGTCGACTTCCCCGCCCTCGACTTCGGGATCGCGCCGGCGAACCTCGACGCCACCGACACCACCCAGCTCCTGGGCCTGATGGTCGCCAGGTCGGCATTGGATGACGCGGGCTACGGCGACGGCCGGAGGCCGATCGACCGCGACCGGGTGAGCGTCGTCCTGGGCGTGACCGGGACCCTGGAGCTGGTCATCCCCCTGGGCGCCCGGCTCGGCCACCCGATCTGGCGGCGGGCCCTGAAGGACGCCGGGGTCGCCGAGCCGGTCGCCTCCGAGGTGGTCCGGCGGATCTCGGATTCCTACGTCGGATGGCAGGAGAATTCGTTCCCCGGCCTGCTCGGCAACGTCGCCGCCGGGCGGATCGCCAACCGGCTCGACCTGGGCGGGACCAACTGCGTGGTCGACGCCGCCTGCGCCAGCACGATGGGGGCCGTCCACCTCGCCCTCCTGGAGCTGGCCGCCGGCCGGTGCGACGTCGCCCTGACCGGCGGCCTCGACACCTTCAATGACATCTTCATGTACATGTGCTTCAGCAAGACGCCCGCGCTCTCGCCGACCGGCGACGCCCGGCCGTTCTCGGCCGCCGGCGACGGGACGATCCTGGGCGAGGGGCTGGGCGTCCTGACCCTGAAGCGGCTCGACGACGCCCGCCGCGACGGCGACCGGATCTACGCCGTGATCAAGGGGATCGGCGCCTCCAGCGACGGCAAGGGGAACGCCGTCTACGCCCCCGTCGCCGCCGGGCAGGCGAAGTGCCTCCGCCGGGCCTACGAGTCGGCCGGCGTCACCCCCGACACGATCGGGCTGGTCGAGGCCCACGGGACCGGGACCAGGGTGGGCGACGCCGTCGAGCTGGCCGCGCTCGCCGAGGTCTACCGGTCGGCCCGGCCCCAGGGGACCTGGTGCGCCCTCGGCTCGGTGAAGTCGCAGATCGGCCACACCAAGGCCGCCGCCGGCGCCGCGGGCCTGATCAAGGCGGCGATGGCGCTGTATCACAAGGTCCTCCCGCCGACGATCAAGGTCGACCGCCCGGCCGACGGGGTCGCGCCCGGGGTCTCGCCATTCTACGTCAACACCGAGGCCCGCCCCTGGCTCCCCGACCCCGACCACCCCCGACGCGCGGCGGTCAGCGCCTTCGGCTTCGGCGGGAGCAACTTCCACTGCGTCCTGGAGGAGGCCGACCCCGAGCCGGCCGAGGTCGCCTGGGATGGCGACGTGCAGATCCTCGCCTTCTCGGGCCGCGACGCCCGCGCGATCGGCGAGGCGATCGACGCCGTCCCCGCCGACCCCTCGTGGGAGTCGCTCCGGGCCGAGGCCGCCCGGACCCGGGCGACGTTCCTCCCCGGCGACCCGTGCCGGCTCCTGATCGTGGCCGGCCGCGACGGCGTCGCCTGGCCGAAGCTGGCCGACCGGGCGAGGTCGATCCTGGCGGGCGGGGCGCCCGACCCCGTCGCGATCGCGCCCGAGGGCGTCTATTACGGGGCCGGCGGCGAGCCGGGCCGGCTGGCGTTCCTGTTCCCCGGCCAGGGTTCGCAATATGTGGGGATGCTCCGCGACCTGGCCTGCCGGTTCCCGGCGATGCTCGGGACGCTGGCCGAGGCCGACGCCGAGGTCGACGGCCGGGCCCTGGCCGGCTGGATCTATCCCCACCCGACGTTCGGCGACGAGGCCCGGAAGGAGGCCGAGCACGCGCTCCGGTCGACCCGGGTCGCGCAGCCGGCCCTGGGCGCGGTCAGCCTGGGGGCGTCCCGCGTCCTGGAAGGGTTCGGCGTCCGGCCCGACGCGGTCGCCGGCCACAGCTTCGGCGAGCTGGCCGCCCTCTGCGTCGCCGGCCGGATCGACGCCCCGGCGATGTTCGACCTGGCCCGGCTCCGGGGCCGGCTGATGGCCGGGACCGGCGGCGACCGGGGGTCGATGCTCGCGGTCCTGGCCCCGGCGGCGACGATCGAGGCGGCCGTCCTCGATGAGGGCCTCGACCTGGTCGTCGCCAACCGGAACGCGCCGAATCAGTCGGTGCTCTCCGGGCCGTCCGACGAGATCGCGCGGGCCTCGGCATCGTTCGCGAGGCGGGGGATCTCGACCCGGCCGCTCGACGTCTCGGCCGCGTTCCACAGCCGGGCCGTCGCCGACGCGAGCGGGCCGCTGCTCGACGCCCTCGGCGCGGTCGGGTTCGCCCCGGGCCGGGTCCCGGTCTTCGCGAATGCGACCGCCGGGCCCTATCCCGACGACCCTACCGAGGCCCGATCGCTCCTGGCCGGCCAGCTCGCGCGGCCGGTCCTGTTCGTCGACCAGGTCGAGGCCATGTCCCGATCGGGGGTCCGGACGTTCCTGGAGGTCGGGCCCGACGCCAGGCTGACCGGCCTGGTGGGCTCGATCCTCGAAGGCCGCCCGCATTCGGCCCTGGCCCTCGACTCCTCGCACGGCCGGCGCGGCAACGTCGCCGACCTGGCCCGGGCCCTGGCCCACCTGGCGGCGATCGGCCATCCGGTCCGGCTGGTCGCGTGGGACGAGGGGGCCGCCGGATCGGCCCCGGCGGCCCGCAAGCCGGGCCTGACGGTGAAAGTGTCCGGCGCCAACTTCGCGCCCAAGCCCCCGCCCCGGCCGGCACCATCGAAGGGGGTCGATGACCTCAAGCCAACCCCGGCCCGGCCCCCCTCCGCACGGGGATCGGCCCCGATGCCGCCCCATCCTTCCCCGACCGCGAAGGGCTCGAATCCCGCTCCTTCCCCCCTCGTGGGAGAGGGGTCGCGTCGCACCGGAGCGACCCCGGAACAGTCCCGCCCGTCGTCGGCCTTCCCCGCCCCTCCGGTCCCGGAACCGTCGCCCAAGATGATCCCCCTACCCGACGACCGCCCGGCCCGACGGCCCGCCCCCGAGCCCGCCCGCAACGGCTCGACCTCCGCCCACGCCAACGGGCACCTCGCCGTCCCGTCGAGGGACGTCCGGCCGGAGGCCGGGCCGTCGTTCCTGGTCGAGGCGCTCCGCGTCTCCCAGGAGAACCTGGTCGCCTTCCAGAGGATGGGCGAGCAGACGGCCCACCTCCATCGCCAGTTCCTCGAAGGCCAGGACCGGACCCAACAAACCTTCCAGTCGATGGTCGAGCATCAGCAGCGGCTGACCCTCGCCGCGATCGGGATGACCTCGGCCCCGGCCCCGGCCGCGGCCGCCCCGGCCCCCCTCGCCCTGCCCACCCCGGCGCCGGCCGCCCGGCCGACCCCGAGGCTTGAGGCACCGGCCCCTCGTCCGGCCGCCCCGGCCCCGAGGCCCCCGGCCGTCATCGCCCCGGCCCCGAGGCCGGCGCCGATCCCGGCCGCCCCGCCGGCGCCGCTCCCCGATGCCACGGCGGCCCCCGCGCCGGTGGTCGCTTCGCGGGCGTCCTCGGTGCAGGCGGCGCTGGTCGAGGTGGTGTCGGAGAAGACGGGGTACCCGGCCGAGGTCCTGGAACCGGGCATGCAGCTCGACGCCGACCTGGGGATCGACTCGATCAAGCGGGTG
>JAABUK010002602.1_pt1 | contig 32133 bp, 18 predicted proteins | sample 5559141 | NCBI WGS metagenome assembly JAABUK01 (sample SAMN10711869, study PRJNA513367) | rock metagenome | isolation source: Antarctica rocks | place: Antarctica: Victoria Land, Pudding Butte nord | collected 2016-01-03 | reverse complement strand
CCAGCCGCCGGACAGCAGCCAGCTTAAACTCCTTCGTGAATAACCTGCGTGACAACCCCATGACTCAATTCTCCGTTTAATGGATTTTGAGTCTTAACCACTTGTCTCAAAAATGGGGACCACTCCATAGTGTTTCTCTGTGATCCTGATTGAACTGTGGCCCAGCAGCACAGAAACATTTTCAAGGGCCACTCCCGCAAGGAGAAGTTCAACAGCAAATGTGTCTCGAAAGCGGTGAGCGTGCCCGCCGGTCACTCCGGCAAGCTTGAACAGTTTCGCAAGGTAAGCGCTGTAGTGCCGCGCGGTGCTGTCTTTGTCTGAAGTGCCGCTCCAGAAGAAATATTGCTCGTTACTTCGCTCAACCGCGTCCAGAGCTGTAACAACGAATTCCGGTAGGGGAATGTAAACCGGCGTGCCCGTTTTCGCTGTATAAAGGAACAGCTTGTTGCCGACAATGCGATCACGCGAAAGGCAAACAGCATCGCCGATCCGCAGGCCGCTGTACCTCAGCAACAAAACGAGTGCGCGCAGGCGTCTTCCATTCCATTGGCGAACGCGACCATAAGAATCCGTGTAGAGGTCGCAAGCTGCGAGAGTTGCGATTATCTCTTCTTTGCTGAACGGCATAGTCGGAGTGGGCCGCACTTTCGGGTTTTTAATTCTGGTCGCGGGATTATCCGCCACCCATTTCGATTCGACGGCGTAGCGGTAGAACGCGCGCAATCGCTCCAGCTTCTTAAGACTGGTGTTGTTCCCCTGCGTCCAGGTCGAGCAGAAATCGCGCAGGATCACTAAGTCGAATTCCTGCAGGAAGCGGAGGCCCTTGTCCGTCGCGAACGCCTGCATTTGGCGGAACAGCAGTTCATATTTCCTAATCGTGGATTGAACAAGACCCCGGCGGTTTAGATCGGCTAAAAAGCTGGCAGCAGCAGCGGTTAGTCTGACCGGTTCTTCCTTTAGCGCTGCCCCAAGCGGCTCTGTTTCACGCTTCCGCGCGAGTTCGGCAGCCTCGTCCCAATTCCGGGTTTGCAACGATTCCCGGATCGCTTCTCCTCGAATATTGCCATCAATCCAGATAGGGCACTTGCAACGCCTATACTTCCTTCCGTCTGTCCTGTGAAGGCAAGTTTTCAGGTGTCGACGGTAGGTGGTGAGCATGGGTTGTAGTCTACACGTTCGACAGGCGGCGCAGGACGCGTTGCAGAACAGACTCGGGAATTCGAAGCGTGTTGTACCTGCGCTTGTAAGCTGTGCTTTGCTCACCGATGACAATTACGCCAGGCTCATCCTGAAACATCCTCCTGACTTTGTCTATACTCAGGCTCAGCCGGGCCGCTATCTCGCGCGGCGTGTTGTGCTGCTCGTGAAGCGGGTCCATAGAAGCTGTTGTGAGCCCGTTGTTTTCCTTCATCAGCGCGCTTTTTTGAGCGAAGCTTAATCGCGAATCTCGGAGCCTTGATGGTGAATTAGTGCGGATAGGCTCAGCCAACGTAGTCACCCTTAGGACCGCCAAGCCATATGTATACGTGTTCCACAAGTGGGGACCGGCAAACCGCGCAGGCGCAGCTTGAGTCCTTGCCAATTGAAACCAAATCCTCTGATGTTGCAGCTTCGGCGTTAACCAGCTTGAGCTGTTTTTTCAACTGGGAGAACAACCCGCCGAACTGGGTCAGCCTTCGCCTGTGCAATCCAGCGTGGAGGTCGCCCACCACTTTCGATGTGTGAATAGGATTGCTCTGAATAATGTCTTTGCTGGTGACCGCGTATTTGCTGACTTCAGCGGCGGCTCCGCCGAGTCCATCGGTTCCCCCTCGTTTTGGTTTCACGACACGAATATCGACTTGGGTGATTGAGGAATTCTGCATTACCCGTCGCCACAATTCGAGCCATTCGTTTCGGGCAAGATACCAGTCCTCAAAGTATCGGCCAGGAACGGCTATGAGAATGTGAAGATGGGGATGGTAGTCGCCACGCTTTTTGCTGTACTTCACCTCCGCGGCCCGAAAATAACCAAGGATCACTCTTTTCACTTCCGGCAGCCGCAATAAACGTTTGAAAGCTGAATGGAGCTCAGTGAGAGATTTACCGATAAACTCGCCCGGGACGTTGGGCACCGTTAGAGTAAGAAAAAGGAAGCGCAGTTTAGGCTGCTGCGATAGAGCGGTATGTGCGACGAGTCGAACTTGTGACGCTGTCAAACTAGCGCGCCGCCAAGAACACGTGGAGCAGAGCCGTATCCGGCAAAGGTTCGAACTTATTATCTTGCGTTCGTGGCCGTTTGGGCACTCGGCAAATTTCAACCAGGCCCCGCACTGCGCCATAGTTTCAGCGCGTGAGTGCTCGCCCAATGCCGAAAACGCTTGAGCGATGATCAGGCTTTCCTGTTTTTTACGTTGCCACTCTTTCGACTTTCCGTTTCTTTTTTTGTCCTCAAGCACCTCGCCGGTCATGCTCTGGCGTGGTAATTTAGGGACGGTTGTTCCAGCAACCATCTCGGGCCTCTCCTAGCGTTCTGTTTTGTGATTTGGATCAACAGCAACGCTCAGAAGAGGCGAGTTGTTTTTGGCTCTTTCGCGCGTTACTGATTCAATTTCGTCGGAACTCGTAAGTTGTTGAAACTATTGCGGACTAGCGTTCCAAACGTGTTCAGTTGTTTCTGTAGTATCAAGTAAAGGTAAAATCAACGGCAAAACGGCTCTTGTTTGGGCTATTTTTTGCTCCCACAGAAGGGGGGCTGCATTGCTGCCCCCTGCGACCCCCGCTAGGATAATCGACCAAGCATTTGTGTTAAAAATGGATCGCGGTACAGCCGGGGACGGCGATGACCGCCCAAGCATAGGGCCGGTGTTCGCATCGGCCCTTTCGAGAGCTCGAATAATGAATGGACAAGCCCAGAGAACGGGAACCAGGCCGGACTACTCCTCTTCCTCGCCTTCGTCTTCTTCGTCTTCCTCCTCTTCGTCAGAGCCGTTGATATACTCATGGAGATCCTGAACAAGAAGAACTAACGCTTCACGGGTAAGGGAGGGATCAAGCATGTCGGTTATAAGCTCACCGGCATGATCAATAGTGGTTTGCAATTCGCTCTTAGTAAGCACGGGCATTTCGTTTCTCCTGGGTGTGGGATTGGAGACCCGAAGGTTCTTACGGTCGGCATATTCCTCAACAGTGAGAGAGTCAATTTCGTCTGCTTTGTCCTCGTCTAGGAGCACGTCTGCCACGAAACGAACCGCCTTCCTTTGCATCGCCTCAACCTGCTCGTAAGTCTTCGCTTTCACCATTCCTGATAACCAGCATGCAGAAGTGACTCTAGCGCCGTCTACGCTACTGAAGTGGAACCGGATTCGATAACATTCTTTTTCTTTTCGCGCGTAATGCGGTTCCGATGGGCGTCCTGGATCCTTTTCTTCACCTTTTGACGTTCCAGCGGATTGTTTCCCCTTAGGAATTCCGCAATTTCAGGATGTTCCCACACCACGCTCCAAGCAAAGGCGCGAATTTTTCCTTTTAAGGACTTGGAGGAGTTGGGGGAACTTGCGAGCAACGAGGGATCGTCAATAGCTCTTTGCCAGGCACACTGAAAAATTGCATACGCGATATCGTTTTGAGCCTTGTACTGGCCGCCTCTGCGAACTGTCTCACGGCTTAGTTTTCGAGAGATTTTCCTTATCAGGCGCTTGTACAGTTTTAGCTGGTAGTCCGAAAATCCCTCGCCAGAATTTGGATTTTGCCACAAGCTCGGGATGGACAGCGCGGGATTCAGTCGCCAATAGTGAGTGGTAGCGAGGGGCCGCCCATCTTCCAGCCCAGGATCAAAGAGAGTAAATAGCTCAAGGTGTTCGCCGCCGCTTCGCAAACCGAGCAAGTGAGCGGGATACCGTGCAGGGTCGCGTATAGAAAGCCGTTTGAGCTCCGCTGCGAAAGGGTCCGCGGGGCGTCGATCGGAACCGTTAGCCATAAACTGTAAAGTCACGAACTAGCGATTTAATTGTTTTGTTGGTCGGCACTACTATACTGTATTTAAATTTAAAGGCACGGAAAAATAGAAAATACACCCGCAGTTAAGCCGATGTCGCGTCTTACGTGGGCAAACTCCACCGATTGAGTGAAAACTGCTGTAGCTAAACACAAGCCGACTGATGGCGATTTGGGGAGGTCTGTGTGACCCAACTTTCCGACAAACCGCAGCAAGTGGACAGTTTCCAGATAGCCGACAATGCAGGAGTATAGTTCCACAATGTTTTTCGGGACGCTCACGCGGAGTTAATTAGTTGAGGAGGCTTTTTGATGCGTCAATGTTCTGTCTTGTTGTCGATGCTCTTGGTGCTCTGCTTCGTTCACTCAGCAAGGGCGCAGACACCGATTCCTGAAAACGCACACAGAGACATCGGAGGGGCAGGCTGGGAATGCAATCGCGGCCACCGCCAGGCTGGCAACGCATGTGCGGTGGTCGAGGTTCCGGCCAATGCTCGACTTGAGCCTCTTCTTGGGCACACTTGGGAGTGCAATCGTGGCTACCGTCAGGCTGGCAACGTATGTGTGGCAGTCGAGGTTCCGGCCAATGCTCGACTTGAGCCCCTTCTTGGGCACGCTTGGGAGAGCAATCGTGGCTACCGTCAGGCTGGTAACGCATGTGCGATGCTCGAGGTTCCGGCCGATGCTCGTGTTGAGCCTTTTCTTGGGCACACTTGGGAGTGCAATCGTGGCTACCTTCAGGCTGGGAACGCGTGTGTGGCGGTCGGGATTCCGACCAATGCTCGTGTTGAGCCTTTTCTTGGGCATACTTGGGAGTGCAATCGTGGCTACCGTCAGGCTGGCAACGCATGTGTGGCAGTCGAGGTTCCGGCCAATGCCCGCCTTGAGCCCCTTTTTGGGCACACTTGGGAGTGCGATTCTGGCTTCAGGATTCAGGCATTTTCCTGTGTTCGTATGACGGCGGTAGAGACTGTTGCAGTTCATCAAGCGATGCAAAGTGCGGCTCAACGTATCGAACAAGTTCGTCTTCGGGAGAGTGGCGTAGATTGGTCAGATTGCGGAGACGCTATAGATCGCCTGGGGCGTGCAGCTCGCGACATGGCTGACCGGGCGCCGGATTCAGTGTCGGCAAAAGACGAATTGAACAGCTGCCAAGGCGAAAGCAACTGCAGAAACAGTCGATCCCAATATGAGTCTATCTTGAGCGAAATGCGTGACTTGCTTGACACGGTACAAGCGCGGTTTAGATCATCCCAGAGTTCCTGCGGTAGATAAAAACGTCCGCTGCCGGGATGATGTCGGCACGTTTCTACATGCCTACAGAAAAAGGGGTAGTGTCGTAATTTGAAAGCTTCTTTTCACCGCCTATGTCTCCATTGCTAATTCAACCCCTCGACGAATCCATTCAGAAACCGTTTCTGACTGGCCCTTGCTGTCGCCTCCACCCGTTTCAATTCATGGACATTGAAACGGATTGGTACGATCCGGCTTTTAGCTTCCCCTTTGGTAAGCTTCGGTCGTCCGACCTTCCTAGGCTTCTGTTTGTGGCATAGTTCTTAAATTCTGAAAAATTGCGGCCCGCACGCCGGTCTTGTGAGAAACCACGGGGGGATGTGAAGTACCGTATACGGGCCGTAGCTGTCCCGCTGCTTTGACCTGAATAAGTATCCGAATTGGCGTTCGCGTATACGTTTCCGTTGCTGCTCTAATTGTGGAAAGTGCCAGCGAAATACCGCGAACGTTCAGAGTCAAGCACTTTTCCAGTCTGCAAGTCCCGTCGCTTATCGGCTGCGCTCGCAGGTGCAGCGAATACGATGAAGCGCCACAGTACACCAATTAGGCTTCGTCTTAACATGCTAGCGGTTGTACTGCACACTACCGCTGCCACAGACGTTTGAGGGCCTGAGGCTCTAATGAAAAGAGGTACAATCCGACAGAATGCGCGAATTGGTCACGATTCCTATTTCATTTTTCGAGGTCGCAATCGATTACGAGGAGCCTGACATAAGACTCCTTGGAGATCGCGTCCCGCTTGTGCAAACCGTTTTTGCAAGCTTCTCCCAACTTGGGTCTTCGCTGGACGACATCGAATTCTTGACATCTGGAAAGTTATCTGAGCAGGGCGCAATGTTCAAAATACCTAATAAGGGAATATCATTCTTTGTTGGCGCAACGATGTGCCGATTTTCCCGATCAAGCGTCAATTGGACTATGGCGGAAGAAACTATCGGTATTCTAGCCGATTCTCTGGCCGCAGTCGCAAACCTCGCGAAACCGAAGATGGGCCCAAAACGTACTGCGATGGGTATGCATATTCAGCCCAAAACCCTCTCGTTCAAAGACATCCTTTATCCCTTCATCCCAGCTCAACTCGCCAAGCTCGATTCTGAGACTTTTAAGACGATGGCGATTATTACAAAGTGGCCGAAGCGGGCCGTTACCCTGGACGGTTCAGGCTCTCTCGCGAATGCTCTGTATTTAAAACTTGAGAGAGAGTTCGCTTCAGAATCTACCCTTAAAGAAGTGGCGCACCAGCTTCGCGCAGATGAAGAAGAAGTATTTGCAATACTGGGAATTGAGGAAGACCTGCAGTGAATGCACTTCAGCAAGATTGGGATGTTCCGGCATTCCCCCAATCCGCATGGTCTCCCGCCCCCCAAACCAACGCCTCGCTCGCCGGCATCGGACCTGCACCTGACTTTTTCATAAGCGCAACTCCTAGAATTCCGAAAATGCCTGCGCGGTCTGAGGGCGTGCTGTTGCCTTCCTTAGCCGATGCAGAAGCCGATCTTGAAGCGGGCTACAGAGTTCTCGAAAACGACATTAACCAACTGAAGAAGTTCTACGTCTTTACCGCGGGTAAGCCCCTCGATCTCTTTCTCGCAAGTCACCGTCCGCTCATATCCACCTTGCGCGATGCTAGGGTTCCATTGTCGTTGGCGTTCGGCGAAGAGAAGTTGTTCCGTTTGGAGCTTTCGGTTGATGAATACGACGTCCCAACGGTGTACGGTGTTGTCGTCTGGCGAGGTTCTGTAACGTCTGCTGCCCAGGCGTTTAATTCGTTTTCAGAGAACTGGTGGCTTGATCATATGACGCCAGCCACAAGCGATCTCGTATTCATCTACAGAATTTTCAGATGATCCCCCCGCCGCCACCATTCAACTGGGAAGAGTATTTCAACCTTGCTACCGTACTTTCGCTGAATCCGGATGAGGCGTCGCGTCGCACGTCCGTAAGTCGAGCCTATTATGCGGTCTTCCACGCTGCCACAAATCACGCCAAAGCCAATGGATATAACGAACGTAATCATGGCCGCCTGTGGAAAATGTATCAGGCGGACGCGGACAAGAACGCAAGAAGAATATCGACTATAGGCAACCAAATGAAGGCCGCAAGAGAAAATGCTGACTATGCGGCGGAGGCCGTGTTAGTAGATGACGTGACGCAACAGTTGTCGCATGCAGGTCTTTTCTTAAAGATTCTTACCGGATTGCCGCCCAGATCTCCGCAGCCACTTCCCCCCATTCCGAAAAAAGCCTGCGCCGTATGTGGGGCGATTCAGCCCTAGGCGAAAGCCCGCTCGGCAAATCTCGGCAAAGCAGCACTGGCGACCGTGGCAGTCTCTAGGTAGATATTGCCGGTTTCACGCTTCCGCGTAAGTTCGGCAGCCTCGTCCCAATTCTGGGTTTGCAGCGATTCCCGGATCTCTTCTCATTGCACAGTGCACCGATGAGCTCTTTTAAGCGAAGCTTAATCGCGAATCGCGGAGCCTTGACGGTGACTTAGTGCGGCAGCCCGTGCTCTAAAAACTAGGGCCCGCTCGATTGGGGCACAAGGGAGTCGTGTACCTTTTGTGTACCTCAGATTGGCCTAATTATCGATTCTAGCCTTTCTAGCCATTCGCAAAGTCAATAACTTGAGTCATCTGAGGGATGTGAGATAGTTCGAATCCCACCCTCTCCGCCACACCTGTTTTTTCATTTGAATCAGTTAACTACCTTCTGAAATATCCTGTACCTTTTTTATCGCTTTAGTGTTTCTCTGTGATCCTGATACGAGCCGGTGGCGATCCTTTAATGAGTGGCTGTACGCGCTTCTGCTTGAGCGTAGGCGGCATGGGGGTATTCTTTCGCATAGCCTTTGCTGTCCCACCACAAAATCCGGTTCAGAACGTCCGAAGGAATATCGTCAGGATCGTGCCAGTTCATTGCGAGTGATTGGCTGGCTGCCCATCGCTGCCGTCCCCGCAAGCCTTTCAACGGCGGGTTCATCTCATCCAGAGCAATTCCAGGCTGCAGTACATGGTAAGGGGCAGCATCCGCGTTCACGGCGAAAACACTTGTCATGGGCCGGGCCGCCGCCACGAATCGCGTCTGCGGACGAATCCGAAACACGTCCTGTATCGTTCGAATCATGCTCGAGTGGTTGTAGTAATTTGAATCCACCGCGCCGCGCCGAATGTGTGCTCCAATCGCCAGCGCTACCGTGCGATGCCCGTCCACGTGGTCCAGCCCGTTTTGGGCGTCGTCTTCCACTACCAGAATCAGAGTCGACCCCCAGAACCGGCTGGCACTTACGCCCTCAACAATGCGTCCCAGCGCCAAGTCATCGTCCGCTACCATCGCGCGCGGAGTTGGCGAGCCAGGCCGCGTGCCATTGGTATGGTCAGAGGTCAACGTGAGAACCAGCAGTTGCGGCAGAGTACCAGATTTCTGAAACCCGTCAAGCTCCTTTAAGAATTCATCCGCGCGTACCTGATCGCTAATGTTGGTGTCATTGAACGGATAGCGCTCGTCTATCAGTTTTTGCAGTGCCGGCACGCCGCTGCGTGACGCAATCATGTCCTGCAACTTGCCTTGTTTATAAAGCTTCCAGTAATCCGTCCACTGCAATGCGCTGGATTCATTCATATCGATGACGCTACGTGTCTTCGCGTCCCAACGTGCTGGCAGGCAAAATTCGCCATAAATACGCACCGTGGGCGGCTTGGCCGCGCCCTGCCAGAAGAACCCGGTCGGAGCAACGGTCAACGCGTCCGCCATGTTCCAGGCATAACCGCGCGGAGAGGCGGCGAAGGCGCGTTCCGTGTAATCGCTCACGAAGGATTGCATCAGCCAGGGGTGGCCATCGAAGCTGATGGCGCCGCCGGTATGAAAATTGTCGAGAATCACAAACTGTTCAGCTAGCGCATGGTGGTTCGGCGTGACATTGCGTCCGAACATGGTAAGCGACGCATCGCCATTGGCCTGCTTCAAATCACCGAACACCTGGTCATAGGTCCGGTTCTCTTTCACAATTAGCAGCACATGCTGAATTCCGAGCGAAGCCAGGTTGGCCACACCTCCCGCCGGTTCCATTTTCGGGCTGTTTGCCGCAATCACTTCGCGCGTCCCCGCCGCAAGTTGTCCGCCCCCTAGCGCTGGAATACGGCTCACCGACCCTTGAAACTCTCTCGAATTGAAAGACCCGATCGCGTTCGCGGTGTTTCCCGTGCCCTTCAGATTCACTACGCGCAGAGAACCATCGTCCATCGCGGTCACAGCGGACGGGAACCAGCCTGTAGGGACAGAACCCGCTAACGTCCAATTCATGCCTGCCCGCTCCAATACAGCCAAGGAATTGGTGCCGCCGCAGGCTACGTACAACTTATTTCCGTCCACACCGAATGCCACGCTGATTGGCTGGCTGCCTGGCACGCCTTCCGGATAAGCGGGAATTTTCACGTCCTTCCGTTCGAGTGTTTTCGTATTCACGAACGAAACAGTGTCGCTATGCCCGTTTGCAACAGCAAGCAAGCTCTCATCCCGATTCAGCGCCAAGCCGGAAGGAGCCCTGCCCACTTCCACCTCGCGAGTCTGGAATGTAACCGTATCGATTGCGGTGATGGTGCCCGAAATTGTTGTTCCGGTGAAAGCATCGGTCAAAATTTGCGTACCGCTGCTGGGTGCGCTGGTTTCCGATGCACTGGCCCGGCGGCCTCCGCGATTCGACACGAACACCAAGTGTTGCAACTTGGAATACACCATGGCGAAAGGTGCCGCGCCCACGGGAACTTCCTTCACCATCTTTCGGGTTTCCGCATCGAAGACAGCGACGGTGTTAGACCGGCTCATCGCTACCCACGCCACCTTTCCGTCTTCGGAAAAAGCCACGCCTGCGGGAACCGCGTGAGTACCGAGAGGAATCTCTTGTCCCGTTCCGGGAACTCCGGTGGCCGATACAGGCGTGACCAGTAAGAAGTCCGGTCCTTCGCGCGAAGTTTCGCCGGTCCAGATTTCCTGGGTGCCGGGACGGAACGCAATCCCCGTGTAAGAACTTGCCTTGGTCTTTACCGAACCCATGGGAGTGTTGGTGGACGCGTCGAAAATATTGATACTGCGCGTATTCAACACCGCGAGCATACGTTTAGCGGGATCGAGAGCAGCATCCACGGGGCGGCCCTGAATCACGGCCTGTTCACCCCAGGGCTGCAGTAACTGGTTGGTGGGCAGTAAGTAAAAACCAGAAGGTTGCCGCCCTATCCGAACTGTCGATTTCAAAATGGGGAAGATACCAGGAATCGCAGCGACAGCGGCAATGGAAGCGCCAACAGAAACAACTACGAAAATGACTTTAGGGCTCACAGAGAAAGCTTATTCCAAATTAGCGCGCCAGGGATTTTTGGAACCTGAAATTCAGCAAGCTTCCCTAAGCTCAAAATAAACCACTCCCATCCACCTATATCGCTTCAGAATACAAACCGAATCACACCCTGCATCACACGAGCGGTACGGGCTGACGTCACCTGCCCGAACTGCGCATTGGTCTGCGCGCCCGTAGTCAGGTCGTACTTGGCAGCCAAGTTGATCCCGGAGTACTGGGTGTGGTTTAAAACGTTGTAGGCTTCCCAGCGAAACTGAAGGAACCTTTGTTCCCCTTTGATCGGGAATCGTTTCGACAAAGTCAGGTCATGATTATTCACGCCTGGGTTGCGGACGCTGTTCTTGCTCGCGTTTCCCGCCGACGCGCCAAGAGGCAAGGCAAATGCGTTGGGATCGAACCACGCTTTAAACGTGGAGCCATGCGCGTTGGGGTTGCCAACTACCTGGATTCGTTGCCCATCTCCGCCGCCTGTCAGGTCGGTGCCCTGTACCGTTGTAAAGATAACGGCTGCAGGCGTGCCGCTCACGAACTGGCTTATGCCCGAAAGCGTCCATCCATCGCCAAGAGTGCGGACCAGCATACTGTTCTTAAATCTCGAAGCCCTGGGAAGGTCATACGTGTAATTAATCGCAATGTTGTGAGTCTGATCGGCCCCATTAAACCCGTACGCCCAACTGCGGAGCGGCTGGTAGGTAGGAATGCTGCTGTAATCCAGATATTTCGAGAAAGTATAGGAAAGCCCCATGGTTAGACCTTTTGAGAAGCGCCGATTGATGGTCACCAGCATGGAATGATAGTTAGATCCGTAAGCTGCATTCGTTATCGTGACGCCGGTATAGCCGGGCAGCGGACGAAAGAAGTTATCCGGTAGCGGCTTATTACCATTGCTGGGGTCCGCATTTTGGGGCAGAAACCGCGCCCCATAAGGGAGTAAGTCCAGATTCTTAGTCTGCTCAAGATGACGACCTAAGGTTCCGGCATAGGAAACATCCATCAGGAACGAGTAACCTAGATCCTGCTGAATCCCGAAATTGAGACTGTAGTTAGTCGGCGTCTTGTTGTTGATGTCATAGCCGGAAGTACTTCCCGGTGAAAGGTACCCGGCGCTCTGCAGAAATGTACGCAGCTCACCAAAGTTGGCAACCGGTGTAAAGACGGCCGGCGGCTTTGTAACAAAGTTCCCCCATTTGCTTTCCCGGATTGTATAAAGAATGGCACCCCCGGCGCGAACCACAGTCTTGCCTTTGCCAAACGGATCGTACGCAAAGCCAAGCCGCGGGCCCCATGATACCGGTTGCTGATTGATGAAGCCACGCGGATAATTCGGGTCTCCAGATAAAACTCCTCCGTTGCCCGGGTTTCCAACACCAGGAACAAATGCACCAATGTAAGGCGCTGGCAACAGCGCTCCGGTAAGGGGGTTTTGCGCTTTGCGCACCCCGTTAACCAGCACCGGTCGAAATAACGGGGGAGCCTGGCGCGGGTCATAGCGGCCAAGCGCGAATTGAGCTAGCTGGCCATCGTAATGCGGGTAAGCTTCCTGTGCCCAACTCCATCTTATACCCGCGTTTACCGTCAAACGCCGGTTCACCTTCCACGAATCCTGAAGAAACCACTCCACGGTGGATTGCCGCAAATTCGCACCATAGCGCGCGTTCGATTCGGAATAATTGTTGAACACTCCCAAAGCGGCATTCGCAAAAGCGTAGTTCGAATCCAGCGGATTTGCCACATTTTTACCGAAATCGAACGTACCGCTGAAAGTGCTGGTTTCGCCTTCATACTCCCTGCCCCTTAGAAAGCTGCCACCGAACTTAATAAGATGTGCTCCATAGGTGATGGAAACCGAATCATCCAGATTGAAGCTGAAATCCGTTCCGCCCTTTAGAAAACGGCTGTCGTAATTTACATTGGGAGGATTCGTCACACCGGCAAAAGAAAACCGGGGTATCCAGCCCTCAGGGTTCGATTGAGGAAACCACTGGCCCAGGTTAAAGCCGATTTTCGAACGCGTAACCTTATCCAGTTCCTGCTGGTCGGTAGCTCCATTTTCTCCAAACGGGTGCCACGCCTCATGGTTATGCCGTACGCCAGTGTTGTATTCCATCACTATGCTGGGGCTGAAAATGTGTGTGCCCACTATCGCCAGACCGGATTCCGTGAAGCAGTAACATTGCCCAAAGAACCCCACCGGTGTGGCACCGCTCGATACCGAATACCCCTTCTGCTCAGAAAGGAAAGTCTTGCCGCGAACGTAAAACCGGTCTTTATCGGTAGGCACATAATCGAATTTGAAGAGTTGGCTGCGTTTCGGCGTGACCAAAGTTTCTTGTATCTGATAGTTGTAATTTCCCAGCGAAATCGCACGATTGAAGTAATTCGGAAGTGGAAGCGTATTCAATAGCGCCTGTCCGTTAGGGTCCAGCCGCGATGGAGGAATCACGTTGCCTGGGAACTGGGCCCCGCCGTTATTCGAATCTTTAATGGGAATCACAGCGCCGTTCAAATCCAAGGTCTGGGAGAAATCTCCTTTACGTTCCAGCGCTGATGGCATGGTGTAACTCGTCAGGGCCCCTGGAGTTTTGATGGACTGAATATCCATGTTGTAAAAACCGAATAGCTTGTCTTTCCCTGTGTTCCAAAGGCCCGGAATGTAGATCGGTCCCCCAAGCGTGCCCCCCGGCGTGTTGTAGCGGTACCGCGGGCGCACCACGCCGTTGCGATTGTTGAAAAAGCTGTTCGCATTCAGAGCTTCGTTGCGGACATACTCGTACACGCTTCCGTGAAAGTCTTTAGTGCCGGATTTCGTGACCACCTGGACAATAGGCCCGCCATTACCCGAATATTCGGCCTGGTAGCTGTTCAAAAGTACTTTGACTTCGCCGATGGCGTCCAGCGTGGTTACGCTTGAAAAAACGTTGGGGCTGCCCTGATCGTTGCTGGTCACGCCATCCACCGCTATGTGATTTGCGTTCGCGCTGGCGCCGAGAATACTAGGAGTGCCTGTGCCGAAAGTCCCGCCGGCGGAATCCTGGTCGGCCTGGTAGCCCACCCCCGGTATGGTCCGCAGCAGGGAAACCACATCACGGCCGCGGGCTGTCAGGTTCGCTAATTGATTGCTGGTGATGGTACCGCTGATCTGCGAGCTATCGGTGGATACTTGTGCGCCCTGCGCTTCCACTATGATGGTGTCGCTCTGCGTGCCCACCTCAAGCCGGATGTCAGGCATGCTGACCCGGTCATCCGCCAACACATTCACATTCGTCCGTTCCGCGATCTTGAACCCTTGCTGTTCCACCTTCAGGGTGTACCTCGACGGCTGAACGGCCACGAACGCGTAGCTCCCGCTGGCATTCGTTTTCGCCGAGTGGACCTCGTTCGTTGTATCGCTGATCAGTGTCACCGTTGCTGCCGGCACCACGGAGCCCGTTGCGTCTATAACATTTCCGGTCAAAGATCCCGTTGTGACCTGGGCAAGAAGTTGTGTTCCAGCAAACGCAAGAGCCAGCAGACCCGCGGCTAGTTTCATATCCCCTCGAAAGCCCATTTTAAGACCAGGGCGAAGGAATCATATCAGAACGCGGCGCGGTAAAATAAAGAGGTAAACGCTATAGTAAGCTGTTTTAAACAGTGGTTATGAATTCATTACAACGTTGGCCCCGCGTCCGGGCACTCTGCGCTGTTGTTGCGGTCTCAACCACGGGCCTCGCCCTCACGGCGCATTTTCTGCCAGCGCAGACAGCTCAACGCGGGCACCAACCCCTGCAACCATCATTCGATCAGGTGGTGAAGCCTTTCTTTCAGAAGAACTGCACTTCGTGCCACAATTCCGATCTCAGCACGGCGGGCGTTCGCGTTGACCAGTTGGATTCCACCATGGAAGACCGGCACCTAAAAATGTGGGAAGCAATCCGCAGCCGCGTGAAAGCCGGCACCATGCCCCCCAAGGGTCTGCCCCAACCCACACCGGTTGAGCGAGACCAGATGGTGCAGTGGATTACGCAGGCACTCGAAGTGGCCCGGCTGCGCCCCGATCCGAAAAACGGAGTAGTGCGGCGGCTGACCATCGCCCAGTACCGCAACACTTTGAAGGAATTGTTGCAGCTTGACGATAACGTAGCCTCCGGCCTCCCTCCCGATGCCGTTTCTAAAGATGGGTTTTTAAACAATAAAGAAACGCTTCAGCTTTCCCCTCTTCTTACGGAAGCGTATTTTGAGATTGCCGAAGAGGCGCTCAACCGCGCCATTGTCGATCCCACCCGAAAGCCCTCCATCCAAAACTTCCGTGTCGACCTGGGGGCGGGTGTCAACCCGTCGCCACTGTCTGAGAAGTTGATTTTGGGCGCGGGAAGCCAGCTTCTGGATAACCCCGATTTTCTGGTGACTCAACTGGTGCCACCAAAGCCCTTCAGCTTCGAGCCTCATATGATGCGTACGAAGTACCGCTACATTGAAGGCTACCGGGGCAATGACACCGTTCGCGGCTGGCGCGATTTCGACAGCATCTATCACGCGGTGTTCGCGGATATGCGTGGCAGCGCGGGCTATCCGAAGGGCGATGCTTACAGCACAGTCCCGCAAGGGTTACTGTTGCGGCCCGCGATTCCGTCAGAGGAAATCTTCGGAGTGGACGGCACTTACGGTCCGAAGGCCAACTTCAAAATCTCACTGCGGGACCTTCCGGATAACGGACGTTTTCGCATCACAGTAACAGCGGCGAAATATCACGATGGATTGCTGCTGGATCAAGGTGCGAAGGAACAGCCCGCTGGATCCGACGCCGTGGTGATCCGCGATCTGAAGATGCCGGTTACCGTGGTCATCCCCAAGGCCGGAATTTATCAGGTTGATCTTTATTCCGAAAAGCCAAGCGCGGTACCACCCGATACTTCTCACTTGAAAGAAGGACTCACCGGGGCATGGCCCCAGGCTGATGCCACTGCCGGAACCGCCAAGCTAATCGATTCGCCTTTCGGTAAAGCTCTGCCACTCAGCGGTGCGGCCAATGGGTTACTGATCCCGCGCAACGCCCTTCCTATGGAAGATACCTACAACGTAGGCGAGGGCGATTTCACAATCTCAGCATGGATTCATCCGGGCAAGCTCAAGCGGCAAGGGATTGTGAGTCTAGGCAACAACGAACGCTCCCAAGGCTGGTTCCTCGATATGCCCGCTGACAAGGGCGTTTTGCGATTCCAAACCGCAGGCCGGGATTCCGACGCGAATGCGGCGGTCTCCACTCCCCCTGGCACCATTCGTGAAAACAACTGGCAGCATGTAGCAGTAGTCGCGCGCCGCGGAAAAAACGACACCCGCATTTACGTGAATGGAGTTTTAGTGGCCCGCGCGGCCACAGGCTCCGCGCAATTCGACGATACCAAGGCCGATTTGCAGATCGGGCACATTCCCGGAAGTGCTAATTTTCTTGGTGATCTCGCCGATGTGCGGCTCTACCGCAGGCCTCTTGAAGAATCTGAAATCCTCGGTCTCGTGGAACCGGGTAAGCAGTTTGTAACAGCCTCAACTGAGCGGAAGCAAGAGGTAACGCTGAAGTTAGGTGACTTTCAATTTTCTGGAGCCTTGCAGCCGGCTTTCCTCGCGGTACGGTTAGATGCCGGCGCGCTTCCGGTAACCGCGAAGTATGCGGGCTTACGTGATCTGGAACGGATTGTACTCACCCCTCTCGCGCCCGGAAATGAGGTCGCGAAAAAGTTTATGCTTTTCGAGAAGCGCACTCCCCGCTTGGGAGTGCACCTCGGCCTGCGCCGCGATTGTGGCAGCACGTTCGCTCCGGTCGGGCCTCCCCAAACAGTCTCGGGCGAAAAGCTAGGCAAGTATATTTTTGAAGGGGCGATCAAAAATTTTCCCAGCCCCGAGAGCGACAAAGACAATGTAAATTACCTTGCGGGTGTCCGCGAAATCGGCGTCCGTAGCGAGTATACCGATGGCCGCGATATGCCTCGCCTCAACATCCGGTCAGTCGAGTTCGAAGGACCATACTACGATTCCTGGCCGCCCGCTTCGCACAAAAATATTTTTGTCGATTTTAGTCGGAAGAACGATCCCCAGGCGTACGGGCATAGAATCATCCACGATTTTGCCACCCGCGCTTACCGCCGTCCCGTTACGGCCGCAGAAGAAAGCGCTCTCACGGGAGTTTTCCAAAAGTCTCTCGCCGCCGGCCGCTCTTTCCAGGACAGCGTGAAGGATTCACTTCTGGTTGCCCTCACCTCGCCCCAGTTTCTCTTCCTGATGGAGATGAGCAAGACGCCCGTTGCCGAACCGCTCGATGATTACGAACTGGCTTCCAAACTGTCGTACTTCCTCTGGAACGGACCACCGGATCGCAAGACATTGCAAATAGCCGCCGAGGGCACGCTTCACAAGAATTTAGATTCAGAAGTGGACCGCATGATTGACGACCCTCGGTTCTCCTGTTTCGCGAGTGAATTCACCTCCCAATGGTTAAGTCTCGACAAGTTCCAGGTTCTGGAAGCCGACCGGAAAAAATTCCCCAAACTGGCGCGGGACACGCGTACACAGCTGAAACAGGAGCCTGTTGAGTTCGTGCAGTACCTTATCCGCCACAATCTGCCGGTTAATAACATCATTGCGTCGGATTTCATCCTGGCCAACGAAACCGTTGCGGATTACTATGACCTGGGCAGTAAAACCGAAAGCGGTTTTCAGTTTGTGCCGGTTCACCATGCCGGCAACCAGTTGGGCGGCGTGCTCACCCAGGCGGCCATCATGGCCGGTCTTTCTGATGGGCGCGAATCGAACCCAGTAAAGCGCGGTGCCTGGGTGGCCCGCAAGATCATTGCGGAACCGCCGAACGATCCTCCGCCGAATGTCCCGGCCCTTAAGGAAGAGACTAAAAATCTTACCTTGCGGGAGCGGCTTGAGCAGCATCGAAATGCACCGGCGTGCATGCAGTGCCATTCGAAGATCGATCCTTGGGGTGTTGCTCTCGAACAGTTTGACGCGGGCGGACGCGTGAAGAAAACTGCCTCCGATGCACGCTCCACATTGCCAGATCAAACCACGGTGGCGGGCATTGAAGATTTTAAAAAATACCTCGGCGGAGAACGCATAGATCAGGTAGCTTTCAGTGTTCTGAAGCATCTGGAAACCTACGCCGCCGGACGAAGCTTGACATACAATGAAGTGAATTACTTGAAGCAGGATGGCCTGAAGTTGAAGCCCGCCGGCTATCGATTGAAAGACATGGTCCAGTACGTGGCCAACAGTAAAGTATTCCTCGAAAAGTAAGTAGATGTTGCATCAGGAGACATAGGTATGACCAGCTCACTCCGTCTTGACCGCCGCGCCTTCCTCAAAGGTTTAGGAGGTGTGGCTTTGGCCCTTCCCGTCCTTGAGGCCATGGGCGCTGAAGTGACAAATCAGATTCCGCGCCGCTTCTGTGCCATCTATACCGCCAACGGAATGTCGCTGCCGAAACCCGAGCACGGTATCAGCGAGTGGAGTTGGTTTCCCGCCGAAGGTGCCAATGGAGAATTTGAGTTCAGTAAATCGACAGAGCCGCTGACAGCGTTCCGAAGCAAATTAAGCTTCATGGGCGGAATGCATCATCCCAATGGCCCGAAGGCCGATCCGCATGTGTGCTCCGATATGTGGCTCACCGGCGCGCCTTTGCACAATCCCAAGCCGGGCAGCTATAACTCCAGCGGAATCGATCAGGTGATTGCGCTGCATACAAAGCAATATTGCCGGCAGCCTTCGCTTGTTCTTTCTATCGACGCTGGCACCGGCTATCTTTCGCGGACAGGAACCATCTCCTATAACTTGGACGGCCGGCCGATCCCTGCTGAGAATAACCCGCGCCGCGTATTCGACCGCTTGTTCCGTGGTGACCGCACTTCTCTTGCGGCGGAACACCAAAAGCTACAGCGCCGAATCAAACTGGTGGATGCGGTGGCGGAAAATGCTCGCTCGCTCGATCAGAAACTCGGCCATACCGATCGCGAAAAAATGGATCAGTACCTGACTTCGCTCGATGAAGTGGAAGCGCGCCTTGTCGCCTCAGAGAAGTGGATCGATATACCTCTCAAGAAGCAGGATTATTCGCAATTAAACCTCGATGCCACTAATGAGGGCGACCCGTCCAATTACTACCGCAATATGTTCGACCTCATCGCGCTCGCCTTCGACGCCGATATCACGCGCTCGGTAACCTTTATGCTGAATCGCGAGGACGGCATGGGGATCAGCGATACATTCCCGCTCAAAATGGGTCTTTCGAAAACTCATCACAATCTCTCTCACGCGACGGACAAACCAGGCCAACTGGATTTCGCGAAGTACGACCTTTTTCTCAGCAAACAGATCGCGCATTTCCTCGACAGAATGAATTGCTATCAGGACCGCAATGGCAGCGTGCTTGATAATACGATCGTGATGTACGGCAGCGGCGCCAGCACTACGCACAATAACCACAACATCCCTACGCTGGTGGCGGGCGGTGCAAATATGGGCCTGAAGCACGGTACCTATTGGCGCGGCACCGGCGAATCGCGCATGTCGGACATGTATGTGAGTGTGCTGCGTGCGTTGGGTGTAGAGCAGGAGAGCTTCGCCGATAGCACCGGAACTATTTCTAGTCCAGTGTTCACCAAATCCTAGTGGGACCGGCCACGGCCGGTAAATAAGCATTTGGCAGCCGTGGCCCCGCTGATACAATCGTCAGCTAATCACATGAAGCCGATCGTTTCACTGCTTGTCTGTGCGTTTGCGCTTTCCGCTCAGACGGCATCTCCTCTCCGTCCTCCCGCAACTCCGCTCATCGCCCACGACCCATATTTCAGCATCTGGCTGATGGCCGACAAGCTGACCGACGAATCGACGAAACACTGGACCGGAACGGAGCAGCCCTTAACCGGCCTCATCCGGATTGACGGCAAAGCTCTGCGTTTCATGGGAGCGCAGCCCCGCAACGCGAAGCCCGCGCCCGCCATGTCCCAAACCTCCAGAGAAGTTACTCCCACCCGGACAACTTTCGGCTTCGAATCGGACGGCGTTCATCTGGATCTCACGTTCCTCACGCCTGCGCTTCCTACCGATCTCGATGTCTTGTCGCGCCCCCTCACTTACATCTCCTTCGACGCGCGTTCCACTGACGGCCGTGAACACGATGTCGTGCTGTACTTCGATGCCACCGCGCAACTCGCCACCAACACGGCGGAGCAACGGGTGAATTGGTCCAGGCACAAGCTTCCCGGCTTGCAGGTTCTGAGTTTAGGGACCGCGGAACAAGCTGTGCTTGCGAAAGCCGGTGACAACCTGAGAATCGATTGGGGCTATGCCTACCTCGCTGTTCCTGACGGTGCGGGTGCCGACGTAATCGCGGCGAACCAGACGATTCGTGCAACGTTCATCGCGACCGGCAGCCTCCCGGACGGAGATGAATTCGAAGCTCCCGCACAAACGTCGCGCAATCAAATGGTGATGGCCGGTACCTGGAAACTCGGGGCAGTCGGAACCTCCGCGGTTTCCCGGCATTTCATGCTTGCTTATGACGATCTGTTCAGCATTCAATACTTTCAGCGGAACCTCCGGCCTTATTGGCGCAGAACCGGCTGGACTGCCGCGGACCTGCTGAAATCGGCGGCCCGCGAATATCCGGAACTGAAAACCAGGTCGCAGCGCTTCGATCAGGAATTAAGCGCGGATCTGGTAAAAGCCGGTGGCGCGAAATATGCTGCGCTCGCAATTCTTTCTTATCGGCAAACTCTGGCTGCCCACAAACTGGTAGCCGATCTGGATGGAACTCCGCTGTACTTCTCAAAAGAGAACTTCAGCAACGGCTGCATCGATACGGTCGATGTGACTTACCCCTCCGCTCCGTTCTTCCTGCTCTTCAATCCCAAGTTACTCAGAGCGCAGCTCACCCCTATCTTCGAGTATGCTTCGCTGCCACGCTGGAAATTTCCTTTCGCACCGCATGACTTAGGTACTTATCCGCTGGCGAACGGGCAGGTTTATGGCGGCGGCGAAAAGACGGAAGACCGCCAGATGCCGGTGGAGGAGAGCGGCAACATGTTGATCCTCACTGCCGCCCTCGCAAAATCCGAAGGGAGCGCTGAATACGCACGAAAGTATTGGCCCGTTCTTTCTAAGTGGGCGGAGTATCTGCGCGAAAAAGGTTTAGACCCGGAAAACCAACTCAGCACCGATGATTTTGCCGGACACTTGGCCCACAACACGAATCTCTCCCTGAAGGCCATCCTGGCGGTAAGGTCATTCGGCATGCTTGCGGGAATGCTAGGTTACGCCGATCAGGAGAAAGATTTCACCGCCAGCGCGCAGAAAATGGCGGCTAAGTGGAAAGGCATGGCTGAGGATGGCAATCACTACCGTCTCGCTTTTGATTCAGAGGGAAGCTGGAGTCAAAAATATAATCTGGTGTGGGACAAGCTTCTCGGCTTTCATCTCTTCCCTCCCGAAATCGCCCAGAAAGAACTAGCCTTCTACAAAACGAAACAGAACGCTTTCGGGCTCCCTCTCGATAACCGCGAAACGTACACCAAGCTCGATTGGATTGTCTGGACGGCCACGTTGGCCGATAACCCGCAAGACTTCGAAGCTCTCGTCTCACCTGCCTATAAATTCGCGAACGAAAGCCCGACGCGTGTCCCCCTTTCCGACTGGTACTGGACGCGCGATGGAAAGCAGCGCGGCTTTCAGGCCAGATCCGTGGTGGGCGGCGTTTTCATCAAGATGCTCGAAAATCAGGCAACCTGGAAAAAATGGTCTGGCCAGTAATCGCCCTTTTAATTGGCATATACTAGCCAACGCATTCCAAGGAGAAAAATGCACAGAATTATGCGTGGCGCGGTTCTTATGTTCCTTGCGGGCTGCTCTCTTTTAGCGCAGAACCGAGGCACCATCCGCGGCTCCGTTTCAGACGCGAGCGGCGCCATCATCCCAGACGTAGCCGTCACGGCGCTCAATGTGGATACCGGCGTCAAACAGGCTGCTGTCAGTGACCATGCTGGAATTTACGTGTTCCCGTATCTGCAGGTGGGCAACTATTCCGTCTTTGTGGAGAAAGCGGGTTTCCGAAGAGCTGAATCGACCGGCGTCCGCGTGGACGTCGCGACAACTTCCGATGTGAACTTCACCATGGCGGTGGGCAGCACGGATCAAAGTATCGAGATCAGCGCCGCCCCGCCGCTGCTGGAAACAAACGGCAGTAATTTGGGAAAGGTCGTGGAAACGAAAGCCATCACTGACCTGCCGCTCTTCATTAGCGGTGGCAGTGTGCGAAGCAACTTGGCGTTCGTCATTTTAACGCCGGGAGTCATCGGTCCCGCAAATAATCCCCGCATCGGCGGCGGCCTGCTGGATGGGCAGAGTGAGCAGCTAGACGGTGCCGAATCGAACAGCGAACGCCGCAATGATCCAGCGATGAACGGGGTCAGCGTGGAAGGCATGGAAGAGTTTAAAGTACAGAGTTCCGGTTATTCCGCCGAATACGGCCGCACCTCGAACGGTGTCATCAACTGGGTAACCAAGTCCGGTACGAACCGGGTGCACGGCAGCGCGTTCGTCTTCAATCGCAACGAAGTGCTTAACGCCCGCGGCTTTACGCTCTCCCCTTCGAAGCGCCCCATCGTGCGGCAGTGGAACCCGGGCGGCAGCCTGGGTGGTCCGGTCTACATCCCTAAGCTTTTCGATGGGCGTAACAAAGCATTCTTCTTCTTTGCGTATGAACGGGCCTCAACCAGAAACGGGCAATCCACCAATTTGGTCAACGCCCCCATCGACGAATATCGCGTAGGAGATTTCCGGCGGAACGTGGATTCCGCGGGAAAGGTAGTTCCCTTGTACGACCCGTTCGATGCCGCGGGAAAGATTATTGCGAATGCCGCCGATAGGCCGCGTCTCCAATGCAACGGCGTTCTTGATGTATTGTGTCCGGACCGGATTGATGCGACGGCAAAACGCCTGATCGCGCTGCTTCCGCACCCTGACAATCCGAACCTGATTGCCACCAATTACCGGTCGCGCAGTTATTCCACTTCCCGCTCTGCCTTGCCTTCCATCAAGTTCGATTGGGTGTTCAACGATAAGCACCGCATCAGCTACCTGTATAGCCATTTCTACAGCCCGGCCCGGCCCAGCATCAACGACCTCGAAGGGCTTCCGGGCACTGGCTTTCCCTCCGATGTCCTCACTCAATACCACCGCCTGAACGACGACTACACCATCTCACCGAACCTGCTGAATCACATTACAATCGGCCTGAATCTGCGAAATGTAATCGAAGCACCGGGCTACGTCAGTTCCGTACCTGCAGACCTAGCACAAGCAACCTATATAGCAGGCACCGTCACTCCGCTCGCTCCTGGAACCTCCAGCGCCTACAGAACCAATCTGGCTAATTGGGGCAACAGTGTTTTCACAGATTCACGCCAGAGGACTACCGATTTCAAAGAACAGATTGCATGGATCAAAGGCAAGCAAACCATCAAGTTCGGCTTTAACTATTTAAGAGGCATCTATCGGCGTCTTGACTATAACAACGCGTACGGAACAGTGAACTATAGCGCGGCGGGAACAGGGAACCCGAACGTCGCGACTAGCGGTGCGGAGTTTGCCTCCTTCCTGCTGGGCGTAGCCAGCGGTGGCGGCTTCCGTTATCCGGATGACACTGCCTTCTTCTGGCCCTATTACGCGTGGTACGTGCAGGATGATTACAAAATCAGTAGGAAGTTTACGCTCAACATCGGATTGCGCTATGAAATCCCGGTCCCGAAAGAAGAGCGCCACCTTCACAATTCAAACTTCTGTCCCACATGCCCGGATGCTGCGGCGGGCGGCCTGCCGGGGGCGATAGTCTACGCTGGCGTGGGCGGACAACCAAACCACTTCGGCCAGACTCGGCTCAACGCGCTCGGCCCGCGCCTCGGGATGGCTTATGAACTGAACAGCAAGACGGTGATCCGCGCCGGCGGTTCTATCTACTATCAGCCCGCCCGCGAAGACGGGAATGCCGATAACGGTATCCAAGGCTTTGGCGGAACCTTCGGGGCCGTCGGGAACTCGCTTTCGAATGGCGTCTCCTATCTGGTCAAGAATGGTTTTACATCTTTCGCGCCACAGATTGCGGCCTTGCGGCCCATTATTACCGACCCGAATGTACTCACCGCGAATCTTCTGAATCAAACCCCTTTCTATTACAACCCGACAGCGGGCCGCGTGCCCTACTTTGGCGATTGGAATTTCACCATCGACCGAACGGTCACCGCGAGTTCCGTGTTTCGCGCCAGCTACCATGCCACCATCGGAAATAAGTTACTTTCGCGCCAGCAAAACCAGAACCAGCTCGATCCGAAATATTGGGCCATCTATGGACCACTCCTGAGTCAGCCGGTGAGTTCCGTGCTCAACAATCCCGTGGTGGTTGCGTCAGGGTTTAAGCTGCCCTATCCAAACTTCCCCACCAACTTGCAATTGCAGCAGGCGCTTCGTCCTTACCCCCAGTATTCCGGAATCAGCAGCGATGCAGGCGGCCAGAATGATGGACATATGACGTTTCACGCTCTCGAAACAAGCCTCGAGCACCGCTTCGATAGAGGTTTCTTCCTGTTGATCTCTTATACTTTTTGCAAGCTAATCTCGGGCTCGAATGGTGAAGATGCCAACCGCACCAGCGACGGCCAGGTTCAGAATCAATACAATCGGCGCTTGGATAAGGCCGTGGCCAGCCAGGATACCCCGCACAATCTTAGAATCAGCTACGTCTACGACCTGCCATTCGGAAGGGGCAAGCAGTTCCTGGGACATGCAAACCGTGCGGTTGATGCAGTTCTAGGTGGTTGGAAAGTGTCTGCCATTCACACTTACGTTTCTGGCACTCCGCTGACTATCAATTGCAATCAAAATTTCTTTGGCGCGGGCGCAAATGCCCGATGCAGTTTCGCTCCCGGTGCCACAACCGGTCAGATCCCGTTATTGAATCCGGCCTGGACCAAACAGAACGCTTTCACGGTTTCCTATCTAAATAACGCGGCATTTGTGCTGCCTCCCAACATGACCTACGGAGATACGGGACGCCGGTTATCCTTCTTGCGCACTCCCTGGAACATTCAAGAAGATGTGGCTCTGATCAAGAATTTTGCAGTGAGCGAGCGGGTAAAGTTTGAATTGCGCGCCTCCGCTTCGAATGCACTCAATCGCGTGACATTCGGGAATGCGGCTATCGCTGGGAATCTGAACACCACGCAAAGCAGCAGCCAGTTCGGCCTGTTTACGGGGCAGGGTAACAGCCCACGCAATATTCAGATGGGCGCGCGGCTCTCTTTTTAGTTGATGAAGATTATGACTGAATCCTGCAGATTTCTGCTTCCCGCCATACTCCTGTGCGCTCTGCCGCTTTTATCCGCTGAGCCCGCTGACAAAGATACTTACGTCCCCCCGGCCGATAAAGATGGCGGCTGGCGGACCCTGACCGATGCTGAACAAATCCGGAAGCTGGCCGGCATGGACCTGAACCGGCTCGACCAGGCATTCGAATTCGAGAAAGAGACCAGCCAGCACGGAGGCTTGGTAGTCGTTCGCCACGGCTATCTGGTTTACGAAAAGTATTTCGGCAAGGCGAACCGCGAAGCGCATCCCGATATGGCATCCATCGGGAAAGCCTTTACCAGTGTTTCCAGCGGCATCATGCTGCAAGAGAAGCGTGAACTCTTCCCTGAAGGGCTCGAAACCAAAGTCTTCACAGAGAAATATCTGCCTGAAGCATTTCCCCTGAAAGATCCCGCCAAGGCCGAAATCAAATTAGGCCAGCTTCTTGCCATGACCGCCGGCCTCCACGGCGAGGGCGGCAACCCCGGCATCGGCGACGGGGTCAATCAGAAGCTTGAGCCATCGCCACGTCCCGCTGAACCTCAGGAACAGGACACCAGCGCTCTCCAAACCGTCCTGTGGACCAAGCCCGGTGCCGGATATTCTTATTCGTCCGCTTCTCCGCACGTTGCGTCAATCGTTCTGCGCCATGCCACAGGCATGGAGATGCAGCAATATATCCAAGAAAAGCTCGCCGGTCCCATGGGCTTCGGCTCCTGGAGTTACGCGCTCCACCGCAACGGCACAACTCTGCCCCACACTCCGGGCGGCGGCAGCATTGCCCTGCGCGCCACCGATGCCGTTCGGCTCCCGTATCTTCTGCTGCACAACGGTAAGTGGGGCAACAAGCAACTGGTTCCCGCCGATTACGTTGCACTCTGCGGCAAGCCATCGGCTTATAATTCGCACTCACCCATGGGCCTGATGTTCGAACAGAACGCCGATGGCCACGTCTTTGGAGCGCCTCGCGACGCATACTTCAAATCCGGCGCAGGCGGCTCCGGCATTTATATTGTTCCCTCGCTCGATCTGGTGATGTACAAAATGGCGGCCAGCGATAACCAGCTCAATCCCGATCTGACCGGCCTCCCGGTCACCTATCAAATCGACCATTCGCGCGATAACTGGAAGCCGCTCCCGCACGATCAGTTTCACGATGGTCCTGTGGGCGGCGATGATTCCGTACGCAGGCTGCTTGAGATGGTGGTCGCTGCCGTAATGCAGTAGTTAGCCGCATGCGGAAGTGATAAAATACGCGATGTACTATCCCTTCCTATGCGTTTGATCTTGCCTGCTGTTCTCTTACTTCCGCTCGGTTGTTTATACGCAGCCGGCACGCCTAAGGACCCTACTCCGAAAGCCACTGCTCCGAAAGAATCCGTGCAGGAGCAATTCGCGAAGCGTGCCGCGCGGCTCTGGTCGTTGCAACCCGTTGCCAAGCCCGCCCTGCCCGTAGGTACCACGGCCTCCACCAATCCTATTGACGCGTTCATCACGGCGGATTACAAAGCTAAGGGCCTTCTTGCCGTTGGCAAGGCCGACAAGCTCACTCTCCTGCGCCGCGTTTATTTTGATCTGATCGGAATTCCACCCACCACCGAAGAGCAGGATGCATTCCTCACTGACGTTGCGCCGGACGCTTACGAAAAAGTTGTAGACAAGCTTCTCGCAAATGAGCAACACGGCGTTCGCTGGAGCCGCCACTGGCTGGACGTGCTTCGCTATGCGGATCTTGACGGCCTCGATGGTTCCGTCATGCCCGCCGCCAGCGGCATTTACCTCTGGCGCGATTGGGTAATTCGTGAACTGAATCGCGACATGCCGTATGACCAGTTTGTCCGCGCACAGATTCTGGGCAATCGCTACCGGCCGGAAACCGCCACCAGCACCAGTGGTCGCCGTACCAGGGTGGAGGGAAGCGCGGAAGACACGTTCGCCCTTGGCTTCCTCGCCCGCTCGGCTGTCACCCGCAACGATAAAGATCACGATGTTCCCTTCGGTGCCGTTGAGACAATCTCCACCGCTTTCATGGGCATGACCGTCGGTTGTGCCAAGTGCCACGACCATAAGTTTGACCCCATCACACAGAAAGATTTCTACGCCATGAAGGCCATCTTTGACCCTCTGGTGCTCAAAAACGTGATGATCGCAACTCCAGCGGAAATTTTCGCGAATGGCGAAAAGCTGGACGATCTGAAAAAGAAGAGCGCTCCCCTCAACAAGGCCATAGAAAATCTGATCGGGCCGTACCGCACGAAGCTTTACGATGAGCGGGTTGCTCTGCTCACTCCCGAAGTCCAGACCGTCATTCATAAAGCTGAAAAAGACCGTACACCGGCTGAGCAGAAAACTTTTGACGATTACTTCCCTGTGCTGCGGATTGATCCGTCGAAGATCAAAGCGATTCTCTCGCCCGATGAAATTGCGAAGTACGATGTCCTTCTGAAACAGCAGCGCGCCTTAGGCCGCGTGCCCGCCCTCCCCTCCTATTGGACGGTGGAAGAAGACAAAGATCTTCTAAAAGAGAAATCCTACATCCTGACCACGGGCGATCCGAAGCGGCCCGAAATGGATAAGCCCGTCGACCCCGGTTTCCCCTTTCAGCCAAAAGATTTAGATACGCGCGATGGCCGTCGCGAGGCGTTCGTGTCATGGCTCACCGCTCCGGAAAACCCGCTATTCGCCCGTGTTGCCGTAAACCGCGTGTGGGGCTGGCATTTTGGTGAAGGGCTGCAGCGCGTTACCAGTGACTTCGGTTTGCTGGGTGGCAAGCCTTCGAATCCGAAACTGCTGGATTACCTGGCAAGCGAGTTCGTTTCGCACAATTACAGCATGAGGTGGCTGCACCGGTTGATCGTCACCTCCGACACCTACCAACTCTCCTCGAAACCGGAACCTCTCCAGCTAACGAAAAACCGCAAGACCGATGCCAGAAACACTTTCTTGTGGCACTTCCGTCTGCAGCGCCTGGAAGCCGAACCCATCTGGGATTCCATCCACTTCGCCTCAAACGATCTGGATTTGACGGTCGGCGGCAAGTCTTTCCAACTAACGGTTCCCGATCAGAAGCAAAGTATCTTCCTGCCGAAGGATGCCGTGACCGATGCCGCCAAGATGAACCGCCGCGGCGTGTATCTCACCCGCGGCTACATCCCCAGCACTGATGTGATGAATAACTTCCTCACCTCCTTTGACGTCGATGACGGCCGCACCCCCTGTCCCATCCGCACCCAGACCGTAACTGCTCCGCAAGCTCTTTTCACCATGAATAATGACCTGGTCGAAAAAGAATCGGCCAAGTTCGCTGACTTGGTCATGCAGGAAAGCGCGGGCGATGTTCATAGTGCCGTGGCGTTGGCTTATCAAAAGACTCTGGGACGCAAGCCGTCCGGTTCCGAGCTGGATTACGCCCTCACGTTCATCGAAAACGATCCAGCCAAAATGAAGGATCTGGCGTGGCTGCTGTTCAATCTTGACGAGTTCATTTACGTGAGGTGAATTATGAACCACCAACAAGACAGCCTATATCCCTGCGGTAAGATAGCCCGCCGCCGATTTCTCTTCCAAACCGCCGCCGGATTCATGGGTTCGGCACTTAGTTCCCTGTGGGCGGAAAACGGTCAGATGATGCAGGATGCCCGGCTTCCCGGAACGCCCAAAGCAAAATCGGTCATCTTCCTCTTCATGTGCGGCGGTGTGAGCCACATCGATACCTTCGATCCCAAAGACAACAAGCACGCAGGCAAGATCATGGACGCGATTGGTTTCGGCGATAACAACGCTCCCATGAAGCGGCCCGTCATCCCGATTCTTCGCACTTACAAGCAGTATGGACAATCTGGCATTCCCGTCTCCGATTGGTTCCCGAATGTGGGCGAGACCATTGACGATATAGCCGTCGTTCGCTCCATGTATTGCCACCAGACCAACCATTTTCCGGCAGTCCTCGAAGGCGCGACAGGCAAACCGCTTCGCCAATTTGAGCATCCTTGCCTGGGAAGCTGGGTTTCCTACGCTCTGGGTACGGCCAATAAAGATCTCCCCACATTCGTAAATATCGGGCGCCCTTCTTCGCCCGTGCAATTATCAGGAGGCTATCTTGGGTCCAGCTATTCCGCAACTCCCTTCCAAACCGGAGATGTACCGGTTCCCAACCTTCTCCCTCCGCACGGTTCAGACAGCAAACAGCGCGATCGCGAGATGAAAGCCCTGTTCGAACTGGATAAGCAATTCCGTGCCGATTACGCAGTGGAAAGCGAAATCGCCGGTCGTGCGCGAGCCTTCGAACTGGCCGCCAGCATGATGCTCAAAGCACCGGCCATCGTCGATTTCTCAAACGAACCCGAGCACGTCAAAGAACTTTACGGCATCGGCACAAAAGAGACAGACGATTTCGGTCGCCAATTGCTCCTGGCCCGCCGTCTAGCAGAAAGCGGTGTTCGCTTCATTCAAATCTGCCACTCCGGCGGCGGCAACGGCGGTTGGGACGCGCACGACGATATGAAAACGCACGGCCCGCTCTGCCGCGCAGTCGATAAGCCAATTTCCGGTTTGATTCGAGATCTGAAACAGCGCGGCATGCTGGATAGCACTTTGGTCGTATTCACCAGCGAGTTCGGCCGCACTCCCTGGTCTCAGAACACGACAGGCCGCGATCACAACGCCATGGGTTTCACCTCACTCCTCGCGGGCGGCGGCGTTAAGGGTGGCGTCATTGAGGGCGCAACAGATGAGGTTGGCTACCGCGCCATCGAAAAACCTCATTACATCAGCGATTTACAATCCACCATCCTGAAGCAGATGGGTCTCGATTATAAGAAAATGGATTTCGTCCTGAACGGACGGCCTTTCCACCTGGTTGAGGAAGGCCTTGGCCCTATCGAATCGATTCTCAGCTAAATAAAAATATGAAGCCACTCATTACATTGCTTGTCTGCGCACTCGCGCTCTGCGCTCAACGGAAGCAGGGCAATCCGCTCGAATCGCTTCCGAAGAATATGGAGCTGCTCACTCATTTTGGGGAGCGTGCGGATTTTTCTCCAGACAACCAGCGCATTGCTTTTATGTCCAAGAGCTTCGGCGATGCTTTTGTCATCGATCTCAAGACCCGTGTCATCCGGTGTCTTACCTGTAGCGTGCCCGGAGCCGCCTTTCTTCGAATCATGCATTTATCGAACGGCGATTACCTCCTCATCGGCCCCGAAAAGTTTAAGGACATCCACACCAGCCGCCGCGAAGATAATGAGCTTTGGTTTTTAAGTCAGAAAGAAGGTTCGAAGCCGGTCAAACTCGGTGCCAAAATGAGCGAAGGCGCTGCTCTGTCGAAACAAAGTTTGAAGATTTCGTTCTCCGAACTTCCCGCTCAGTTTCCTGAGATGCCGAAAGAAGAGTCGCGGCTGATCGTCGCCGATCTCGATGTTACGGGCGGTCTTCCCAAACTCGTGAATCGCAAAGTGGTATACGCAAGCAAAGACGCAAGCTGCCGCCTGGAAGCTCAGGATTTTTACGAGAACGATACCAGAATGACTTTTACCTGCTATGAGCCGCAAGGTTTAGCCTCCGCGATGGGCATTGATCTCAAATCCGGCGCAATCACAAACTTCTCGAAAGCACCGGGAACTTACAACGAATGCGAGGGCATCTTCCCCGATGGGAAATACACCTGTGTCGAAGGCGACCGCCAGATCGATAAACTGGGCGGTAAGGCTGGTTCGCATGAGATCGATATCTACAAACTAAAGCTCGATGGAACCGGAAAAGACTTCATTCGCTTGACCAATTTCAATGACTACCAAGGTTGGAAAGCCTCTAACCCAGTGGTCGCCACAGATGGAAAGACAATGGCATTTCAAGTGGCCCATGCCGCGGATGAAGCGGGAGTTGGTTACGGAATCGTGCTCTACCAGCTGAAGTAAGGTTGGCTTTTCCGTTCAACTTGAAGTAATCCAAGCCAAATAGCGTCAATGAATTGAACCACTTGGCAAGGAACATAAAAATGATAATGCCGTGCCTCTGCTAAAGCTCGCATTCCTATATCCTTTTCCAATGCGGTGTTTTCGATTTCGCGGCGCGCTTACGTTGCCGGCGCTCCTCTCAGCTCTTGTGCTTTTAGTGGCCGCAGTTGGGCACGCGCAAGAGTTTCGGGCAACACTGACGGGCCGCGTCACCGATACTCAGGGCGCGGTGGTGGCATCCGCAAAAATCGCTGTCGTGAACCAGGAATCAAAAGCGAAAACAGAAACCGTGAGCGGCCCGGATGGCTTCTACAGCATCCCCTTTTTGGCACCGGCGGCTTATGAAATTTCGGTCGAGACTCCGGGCTTCAAGCGCTACGTCAGAGATGGTGTCCGCTTGGGCGCGAATGACCGAGTGACGGTCGATGCTGTTCTCGAAATCGGCGGTGTGAATGAGCAAGTCACCATTAATGCGGAAGCCTCCGCCCTTGAAGCCGCTACTGCTTCTACGGGCGAGGCGCTCGAAGCGCGCCAGGTTTCCGATCTGCCCCTCTCCGGCCGCGCCGCCCTCATCCTTTCGCAGGTAGCGTATGGTGTCATCCCCACCGGCAACATCCAATTTGTCCGTCCTTACGATGCCAGCGGTCCGTCTGGAATCTCCATGGGTGGCGCGCCGTCGCAAACGAACGAGTTGCTTATGGATGGCTCGCCTATCACCACCGCGAATTCGCGCGCCGCCTACCAACCGCCGCTCGATGCAGTGGATCAAGTCAAAGTGGAAGTGTTCCAGGCGGATGCCGCTTACGGTCATACCGGCGGCGGCACCATCAACGTAATTACCAAGAGCGGAACCAACCGATTCCATGGCACCGCATCTGAATTTAATCAGGTTTCCGCTCTGGCCGCGAACACGTTCTTCGCCAACGCAGCCAGGCAACCGAAAGCAGTCACGCGTTATAACCAGTACGGCATCACCACCGGCGGCCCGGTTTTCCTCCCGAAACTGTTCGACGGGCGCAACCGCCTGTTTTACTTCTTCGGTTTTGAAAAGATTGTTGCCCCCGGGCTCAACACCGGAACGGACACTCTGCCTACGGCCGCGGAGCGCAATGGCGATTTTTCCGCGCTCCTCGGTCTCGGCCAAAATTACCAAATTTATGATCCGCAAACCGGCGTATCCCAAAATGGCCGC
>JAABUK010002601.1_pt1 | contig 32136 bp, 45 predicted proteins | sample 5559141 | NCBI WGS metagenome assembly JAABUK01 (sample SAMN10711869, study PRJNA513367) | rock metagenome | isolation source: Antarctica rocks | place: Antarctica: Victoria Land, Pudding Butte nord | collected 2016-01-03 | reverse complement strand
CCCCACCTCCCCCACCACCGCAAGACAATGTAAAGACTGCCTGCATGTGCTGAAGACGGTTTATATGCTAAGTAGCACATGTCATGATTTGTGGTGATGCTTGCAGGAAACAACAGGCCCTTCACGGCGCACCTTGTTTGGAATTTTGCTGGGTGGCAGTCTCCTGTCATATGCAGCTCGGAAAAGTAGGTTCCTGATCCCAAGCACACACGCTTCTGCTTTTACTTCCATAAGCATATACAAAATGGCATTTACGGGGCATGAACTTGTGAGCTGCCGGGTGATGCAAGCATACTTCACCTGCTGCGCAATTGCACAGCTGGTCAAGTTTTGTCAATATATATTGCATGCACTTGCAGATTGATGCAAACTAATTGCGGCAGTCAATGCTGCTCATGCTCTGTAGGTACAGAACCGCAATTCTACAAGGATGAGTATGGCATAAGGTATTTGAAAACAGACAAAGGCAACCCAGTTGCTGTCACAGCAGACAAGCGTGGCAACATCATGATGGTTGATCAAGCTGGCAACCTGTACTATGATGCAGGCAGCCCCCAGCTGGGCATTTACATGGTGAGTGCACATGCTGCATGCGTGCATTGCCTCTATTACACCAGCGTTCACCAATAAAGCAGCACATTGTGTATGTGATAGTGAATGTACTCGACAAGCTGTTCTTGATAAGCTACTGCATGCTGGAAAATTAAGTAGTGCAGAACTGGTATGTGCAAAGCAAATGCATTTTGCCACGTAGCAATGTTACTGTGTGCAGCAAACTACGCAGAGCTCCTTATTGGTGATTGTTTTGAGCGACAGCTATCCATGGCTTGCAAAGTTGAAAGCCCAAGATATCTAAACAAGAATGCAGTTTTGAAAGCCCGCTCTAGTCTCACAACAGCTATGTGTGGCCAGTCAATTGCATCATGTGCAGGTGAGCATGAAAGGTGACCTGTACAACTTCTACACAGACACTGAAGGAGAGCAGCAGACGTCTTTGTTGGGCAATGTCAAGGACCTGCGCTCCATCAAAGTCAAGGAGATTGCAGGCATCCCAATCGAGAAGCTCCAAGCCCATTATGACATACAGCGAAACCGCGCGGGAAAAAAGGATGCTGGCATGCCAGATCGCATGATTGGCTTCCCTGACCAGACTCCTGTGCCTCTGCCCCCTGGCACTGTCAATGTTTATAAGGTACACATGCTCCCTGATGATACAACCTCCCAAGTGGAATGCACTGTTTCCAGACATGGCTGCTAATGTACATTTGATGGGCAAACAGGGCATGCCGGTTGCTGGAAGTTTGCAGTGCTACGCCCTGGCTTGTTGGGTGCTTTAAATTGCAACATGCACATGTGATGCATCGCAAGGGCTCCTGGCCTAGCTAGTGGGCTGACATCAGGCATGCAAACATATTATGTACAGTTACACGCTGCAAGTTCACCAGCTGAGTCTGTCTATTTGCTGCAGCTGCCGTGCAGTGTCCTCCAAAGTCTTTGCGCTGCCAAGATGTGAACAGCAACCTTGGCAGCAATGCCGTCACTTGTATTGTCTGTAAATGTGTTTGTGCTTTCTGCAGAATGGCAAAGGCGGAGTCAGGTTGGAAGGTCCTCCAGTGTTGGACGAGGGTGCCATCAACCTAGAAGAGAAGAAGAGGCTGTGGCCTTTCACACAGATTGAGCCTGGTGGTGGCAAGTTCCATCGTGGCATTGAATAAGGTCTTGTTTCGGGGGCAAATATACAGCTAGATACTTGTTACAGGCTTTCTGTTTACAGCGCAACGAATGACTTTGAATGCATGGTAGTTTCTTGAACAGTGTTGATTTTGCATTGTGAAGTTTCAGCAATGCGATTTTGCTGACTACTGTTCTTGTGCCCAGCAGCTACACTGCTGTCTTGATATTGACTCTCAGATACACGCCCTAAGGATGCACTGATTCGCAAAGCCTGGTGAAATGCCTGAATCATAGAGGTATTGTAATACAGTATGCAGTCAAGCAAGGTCGTGTGCAGCTGCGCAATGCATTGAAACACATCTTGAGGCCATATCTATGGTCATGATAAGTAGAACCTCTGACTTGACAGCTGCTGAGGAAACATGCGTAGCGTCTGTTGCTAGCTGTCAGGTCAAGGCTGACAATCCTTCGGCCAGCCATGAGCGCAAGCACAATGTGTACATATCTGAGATTGGGGCTTGACCGTTGTGGGCTGTGGGCATCTATTAGATTGAGGGTTCCGGCATTAATGCTAGGTACATTGCATTCTCTGATGTCCACGTTGACAGTCTCATGCAGATGTACATGTACCCGCCAATAAACGGCAAGTTTGCTTCTGGCCTCTTTTGCATAAAGCACACCTAACTTAGAACTTGCACTTACTCAATAAATGTATGATCAGCATGCGTCAATGTGTTGTGTAGCATGCTTGCTGGCCAGCATGGTAAGTGCAAATCAAGCACTTGCAAATTTGCTCAATGAGTGACTCAAGCAACCGCCATATGCAGCTGCATGACTGGGCCCATCTTTGAGTCAACGCTCAGCCGAGACCGAGACCCACCAAGGTAACAAGGGTTCTTCACACACTCTCACACATCCTGAGCACATCCTGAGCACGATCACAGTGTTCGCATGAGCGAGGCCTTGGCTTCGGAGCCAGCCGTGTTATTTGCACTTCGGTTGAAGCGCAGCTGACAGCCGGCTCGGCGGCAAGGACCCATGCTTGACACGCGACATTGCAGGGCTACGATCATCAAGAGCGAGGCCTGCACACCAGCGATCGCGGCGGCGTCTGTGCGTCAATTTGTGCGACAGGTGACAACGTTCACCCTTCTGCCTGCTCGAGTCCTGAGCACGGTAGACAGTGTCAGACTAAATCTGTCAGCGCAGGAAGTCGAGATCGCTCCCGATGTGCATCGTAATCTCAAGCTTGCTATAGCAGCCCTTGAGGAATTGGAGGGTCACAGAACCTCTGCCACTGTTGCCTCAGCTAGGGGTAAGCTTGCTGTGCACCTTCTACAACCACGACAACGTTTGCAACATTTCCAATGGACCTTTGACGCTAAGAAACCTTTGTTTCTTTTGACGCAAAGACACATGGGTGATGGCATGCAGTTCAGCCAAAGGCAGCCTCTTATAAGCCTGGAGTCACACCAGCACAGACACCAAGAGCAACACCAGCAACTGCCAAATTGCCTGCACAAGGCACAGCAGCAAACACCAGCACACAGACAAAATCAACAAAGTCAGATAAACCCAGTAAATAGACCAAAAAGCAAAAAGTTGATACCTAAGAATTCCTCAATGCAGAGGCAGCAATAGGTCTTCAGGTTGCAAAGCAAAGCAACACTGCACAAGCCGCAGCCCTGAAATTTGCAAATTTGGAAGCCTGTCAGTGTGATGCAGCTCTCTTCAACAGAGGCGTTAAGCGAGGACAGACAGGAAAGTTGCATGTGGCTATAGTTCCTCTGCAAGTAGCACTTTGATGGCTTCACTCAACATGTTGATCAAGCGTCATTCACTTGCACGTCAAGCGTGCACAGCATTGGTGCAAGTTTTACTTGAGCCAGCCTGAGTGCTCAGTGATCAGTTACGAAAGCCATGTACAATATTGCCATATTGCAGGTCTGACTTATTGCTTTTTAGGGCTGCCTGTTCACAGGTGCAGTCTCTGCCCTGTTGTTCGAGGCTATTTCACTGTAAGCAATTGCGCCATGTTGATGAATTCGGATCATCTGATTGCTTTAGCAACAAGTATGTCCTGCACTTGTCACTGACTCCGTCACTTCATTGTTGGTGAACATTCTGCTTCGTGGCTGCAATGAGACTCCAGTTTGCAACCTCAGTCAGTAGACAGTGATGCCCATGACATTCACCACTTCATGAGCAAGCAGCAGCCCCTCGTGCCTGAAACGTTGTTGGTGGGATGACCCGTTGCTGCAAAGTTGCTTTTGGCCAAAATGCAGGCAATTATGAAGCTCTCACCACCAGTCACTGCTTTATCAATGGGTGAAATTTAATACCGTTTCTGTATCTGAAAGGCAACCTAGAGCGTAGACACATTGTCGAGCACCTACTGACCTTCGAGCCGCTGCGCAAATGATGTTGACTGCGCATTCCCTAGGCTCATGCCATTTGCTTTGTCGCGCTGCAAGCCACAGCCGACAGTCAGCAAGACATCCGAGTAAATTGGGTGTCGGAGCCAGTCACCGAGTCGCGAGAAACTCGCTTGCAGATTGCAGTCTCACGAGCTTAAAACAAACGCATGCATTCGTCCAATCCGTGCGAAGGTAAACGTTTCCTCGGTATCTGTGCAAGTTGTGCCTGCAGCGAAAGCTCTCTGATCACTTCCTGACATGTGTTACCTTACCTTCTGCGGTAGCGGCTATCAGCCTGCTTCACGGCTGTTAGTGTGGGTTGCAGTCAACAATGCCGTCAAGCGCGAGCTGCTTGCGCTATCGTATCCGCTCAAGCTGCCCAGAAGTATGACTATGACCTAGTCATCATTGGGGCGGGTGTCGGTGGACATGGCGCGGCTATGCACGCCATCGAGAGTGTAGGCATTTTACCCGTAGCTGACCGTCCTTGTGACACCGCTTGCTCGTGCAAGGCCTGACTATATATATGGCACTATTGTCAACTGGGTTGTCAATAAGTTGTTTGCCTTGCATTATCAGGGCCTCAAGGTTGCTGTCATTGAGGGCCATGACATTGGAGGTACATGTGTCAACCGTGGCTGTGTGCCCTCAAAAGCTCTTTTGGCAGCATCTGGCAGGGTGCGGGATATGAAGAATGCTCACCACTTGAAGTCTATTGGTATCACAGTAAGTCTCCATGGCAATGGTCCCAACAGCTCTGCTGACCAGCCTGTTTTGTTGATGAGCGCATTTGGCTCAGACATGCAAGCAGAATGTGCAATGCCTGGTATCATGACTCGTTTGAAAAACTACAGGTCAGCAATGTGGAATTTGAGCGGCAGCCAATAGCAGACCATGCAAATCAGCTGGCAGCTAACATCCAGCAGAACCTCAAGCGATCTCTAGAGGGCCTTGGAGTGGTATGTGTAACACATACTGCTAAGACATAGTCACAATGGTTGTTCCACTGTTGGCTGTGCATTCTGCTATAGGTCTGCAGAACCTGCTGGCAACTGCCATCCTTTGTTGCATGTATGTGCTTCCACCAGCTGCTGTGCTGCCAGCATGCTGCATTGTTGCCATCATCACTGCTTCCAGCTGAGCTGCTGCTGCGCCTTACTTCAGGACATTCTTATTGGGTCAGCAAAGCTAATGGGGCCTCACAGCATTAAGTACAACCTGCCTGGGCGAGTGGATGTTGGTGGAGAAGTCACTGCCAAGGACATCATGCTAGCCACTGGCTCAGTACCTTTTGTGCCCCCGGGCATCCCCATCGATGGCAAAACAGTAAGCAGTATGGCCTGCTCACCAGGCAGCAAGCGCAGTCCACACCAGTTGACTTGAAAGGTGGAAGCGGGCTGCCACAATAAGCAAGGCTAGCACACCCTCAGCACTTTTGTATGGCATGCCTCCACAGATGATCAGCCCTGCCAGCTTGTTTTAGCCCCTTGGGAATCAGATAATGCAAGACTGTGATATAGCATATGATGATTTGATGTTCAAATGTTGTGCTTACAGGTGTTCACATCAGATCACGCTCTAAAGCTAGACTGGATCCCAAAATGGATTGCCATTATTGGCAGCGGCTACATTGGCCTGGAGTTCTCAGATGTCTACACAGCACTGGGTTCTGAGGTCACATTCATTGAGGTAAGGCATTGCAAAAGAAACTTTTGCAGAACGCATCAGGCATCTGCAAGTTTCACAAATCAAGTTGCTAAGCCAAGGCAGCAGCATGCCCAAGTGCCACGAGACACTCTTATATTTGTTGATCGTGGCTGCATGTGCCAGATATGTACGCATAACAAGGATTTCCAGGTATCTACCAGGAATGCCTGTATATTACTATCATTCACAACTTTTTTCTGAACATAAATGTCGAGACAATTGTGCCAACTCACGCATGTGCAAGTTCCATTCTGTCAAGCGGCATGCAAATACTTGAATGCAGCAAGCCTTTGACAGCATACTGTCTGAAGCCTTCAAGCGTGAGTCATTATCTCAGGAACCCTGTCAGTGTCAGTTCGCAAACAGTCTCCTGGAACTTGATCAAATGCTGCATGAAAGCAGGAATGCACAAAGGCATGGCCTGCTGCAGGCAATGGACAAGCTGATGCCTGGCTTTGATAATGAGATTGCAAAGCTAGCGCAGCGGGTACTAGTGAACCCTCGTCACATTGACTGGCACACAGGTGTCCTGGCCACCAAGGTCACCCCAGGTACCCCATCTGCATCCTGGACACCTTGCTGTCTTTGTGAGCCATGTCATTCAGAATGTGATAAGCCGGCTAGCATGTATGTTACATCGCGATAGCTTCTCCCCCTGTTTAGGCACACCAGCGCAGCACAGCAGCTCAAAAGAGCCTGTGCATGGCCATCATGGCCAATCATCAACACCAACACCAACACCAACATAAGCATGGCTTGAGAAGTACATGGGGTTGCACATTGCACGCATGTTGGTTGCGCAAGCCCCAATGCCCAATGACTCAGGCCCTGAGTGCATGAGTCACCTCTGTCTGTGGTTTGAAGAAGGCACAGACATACACACAGTCACTTTCTGCCTGCTCAGGCCACCAGTAAGCTGCCATACAAAGTCAGAAATGCCAGTATAAAGCATGCTCACTGTTGCATCACATAGCTTGATTGCTGGTAATACAGACTTAGGCACCGAGGAGTGTGTCTGATGGGCACTGAGGACTGTATCTGATGGGCAGTGAGAAGCGTGTCTGATGGGTATTGAGAAGTGTGTCTGATGAGCATGCAGGAGTGCCTGGAGTGAAGCCAGTGGTGATTGAGCTGACAGATGTGAAGACCAAGGAGAAGGTAGATGAGATTGAGGTTGATGCCTGCCTGGTCGCCACTGGCAGAGCGCCCTACACACACGTGAGACTCTCAGCCACCTTGTGCAGCCACCTTGTATGACAATGGTGATTGAGAAACACGTGCAAGGGACGCTAGCGCATTCTATGACGCCTCATTTAGACATACTATGAGGCCTCATGTAGACATGCTATGAGGTTCTACATGAGGCCTCAACTAGGCATGCGTAATGCGTAGCCCAATGAAGGCAACTTTACAAGTAGCATCTTCTGGTTGAGGCATGTGATGTTTGTGACATCCATTTGATGCTGCTGTGCAAGCATGTCTGCTGACAAGGCAGTGACTGGATGGGCATTCATGTGATGCATACTTGCTGTCCCCAGGCATGTGACAGTCACATGATATCACGTTCACTCAAATTTGACCTTAAAGATCCTTTTAAGGTGGAAAAGCTTGATGGTAATCCTTAAGAAGTTCTGAGTCTAAATTCCCACAGTGATGCAGCTGTCTGCCTGAGACATTGGCGGTGCTATGTTCCCAACAACCAGAAACGTTTCCTACTAAGCTCTTTTGCTCTCATGTCCTGTGGGAGTCCACTGTTCAGCAAGCTGACTGTCTCTTCTGGTTCAACAGTGCCTGCTGGACTCTTGATGCTGATGCTGTGTGTCCAGCTCTCAGTCACCGCAGCACTGCCTATGCCATCAGGATACCTATCCTATACCATGCTTTCTAGGGGCTAAATCTAGGCGCTGTTGGTGTGGAGACCGACCGGCGAGGCTTTGTACCAGTCAATGACAAGATGCAGGTTTTAGACGGCAAGGGCAAGACTGTCCCTAATTTGTACTGCATTGGAGATGCCAATGGTAAGCTGACCAGCCCTGCTCCACTCAAAGCCCTGTTGGCGGCACCATTTTAGCATCAACCAACTGGAACACAGACTGCTTTGGAAAGACAAGACTTGTCCCGCACGTACCTAGCTCAACATGAGCTGAAAAGCGTTGTTATCATCATTATTATCAACTGGAACACTAAGGTCTGTAGATTATGCACAATGATCAGCATCATATCAAGACCTTGATTGCTTATTGTATGCTATCAGCAATCACCTCAGCACGCCATCCTCAGCTCATGCGTGCCCCATTGAGTGAGTTAGTTATGTATGGATGGACATAAGTCAAAAGTTGGGGTGGCATTACAGGCAAGTACATGTTGGCGCATGCTGCCAGCGCACAAGGCATCAGCGCTGTTGAGAACATGTGCGGGCGTGAGCATGTCCTGGACCACAACACCGTGCCAGCTGCTTGCTTCACACATCCTGAGGTACAAAACTTTCTCCCCATTGCAAGCCTTGCCATTTGTATGGTGAGAATCATGGACAAACAACACAACATGCTCTCTCCACCTGGTGCAACAGCATGCATCCTGACAGTCTATCCACATCCATGGGTCATGCTGTTCGCTGTGCCAGGGGTGTATGCACATGCAAGTGTTATGCTACTTGCTGCTACAAGAGCCCTGTCACCTGATTTGTAGGTCAGCTTTGTTGGCACAACAGAGGAGCAAGCGCGAGAAACAGGTCAGAAGAATGGCTACGGTGACAAGGTAGCAGTTGTCAAAACCTCCTTCAAGGCAAACAGCAAGGTAGGCTGGCGGTCTTAGTCATTCTTTGGCGTATTTATGTATGCCAGCTGTGACAAATCAGCATCTCCTAGCACCATGGCGCATGAAGCAGCTTGTTACCCTGTCAAGCTGTATGTCTGTTCTCTCAGTTGTTGTGATCAACAATATTGCCTATGTCTTTCTGATGTTTGTTGTCAGTTGTCTGCAACAGTGACAATGTCCCTCTGGCTTCTGATGAGTCAGTGTTGTGCTTCTTTGATTGGCTGCACATGGAGCAGAGACATCATGCACAGGAACCCACAGCAACCAGCTTGCTCAAACCATTCAGATGACAGGGCCAGCAATGTGACTGTACAGGCTTTGGCTGAGAAGGAGTCAGATGGCATGGCAAAGATGATCTACAGGAAGGACACAGGAGACATTCTGGGTGTGCACATCTTTGGCTTGCATGCAGCAGACCTGATCCATGAGGCTTCAAATGCCATGGCCACACACCAGCGGGTTCAGGTATGCCTGGCATACCTGTTTCAGCCCTGCACCAACTGCTTGAGTCTGCTGCACTCAACCAGTGCTGTTCCTTGCAACCTGATGCATTGCCTGACAGCCTTGCTGTGTTTCACTGGCACATGGTTCAAGCACACACTCCTGCGTCACTTCTGTCTGTTGTTTGTGGCATCAGGTTTGACAGTCTCTGGCTCTGGAGGCTCGTGTATTTGTGCTAAATTAGCTTCACACACAGACTGCTAGCATTGCTTTCTTGCTCGCAGGACATCAAGTTCAATGTGCACGCTCACCCCACGCTTTCCGAAGTGCTGGATGAGCTGTTCAAGCAGGCTCACTTGGAGAAGGTTGAGCGTCCAGATCCCAAGCCTGCTGCAGCTCAGAAGATGCCTCAAGAAGCCAGGGTGTGACCTTGACATGTGTCATGTGGCAGTCATTGACAAAGACAGAAAACGTCCTGTACTGTAGCTGTATGTGAGAGTTTGAGAGGACTCACGTGAGCAGAAACTGAGGGTACTGAAACGTCAAGCGAGCGATGAAGGGATGTCTACACTTTCTATCACTGCATACTGACACCTGTTAGCTTCAATACCTGTGTATGATGAGAGTTGTGTGTATGCGTTGCCTTTTTATGTCAAGCTGGGACATTATTGCTTGCATGAGGTGATGCAGCGAATCGGTCTAGTTTGCATGACATTGATTCCCCTGAGATGTTTGAGCAGGCTTAGCTTCAGCCTTGAGAGCTTCACCGCATGCACGTCATTGCACCAAAAGCTGAGTGGTGTGCAGCTGTGACATTATTCCTTGCACTGTGGCTTTCAAGTGTGAGGCTAAAGGCAGATTTAAACACGAATGATAAACTGTTGCAAGACTACTGCCTGAAGGCACAGCAAGTGCTCTTATCGTTCAACTGCTGAAATATCCGGGCCAAAGTCTGAGGCCCTACAGTGTGGAAAATTTTCAAAGGTGCTACAGTGTATGACCTCTAAGACAAAGTTCCTATGCTGCCTTGCATGGCAGCTTGATAATCTATTAGGGTCAAGGTTCAAGTCAGCAGGCAGACAAGCTGTGCTGCCCCCTCATGACGTTATATCTAATTAGGTAGTAGAAGCATGAGCATGTGAATCATACAAGCTGCCCTATCACAATATCATCCTGAGGCTCCAAACCTCCTTGACAGTCGAACCAGGGGCTTCTGCAAAGGGGTTGAGCAGCTCTCATAGCAGCTTATACACGTGCGCTGAGCAAGGCCATCGGAATGCACCATGTAGATCGAATGCTGTGAAGGCACCTTGCTGTCCATATGAACGACTGTAGGATACACAGCTTTCAGGTCACTGGCTTATGTGGCCTTCGAAGTGCCCAAGACGCTCTGCATACTGTGACTTGACCGAGTCATCATCTGGCTTGGTCTCCTTGTTTGAGGGGCGCTCCAGGACAGCCTGCCACATCAAGTGTCAGACAACTTGCACACCGTTCACAGGTCACCATGCTCACCATGCACACAGCAAGCATGTGTATGCATGACGAGCTTGACAAGATATCTACATTCACACTTTTGTTGACCTTCAACATGCCAAGGTTTGCTGTGTATGCTGACACTTGCACAAACAAGCAATCTGCTTTGGGCAAGGAGCCATATTTACAGTCTGCAGCTACTCTCACTGTTTGGCAATCCATGAAGGCATGTATGCAGGAACTTGCCTGCATCCAAGCCCCCAGGCGGTGCAAATTTTGCTGCTGGATGGACTTTTCAAGGCTGTAGCCTCGCAGAGCCAACAAGGCAACAGAACCCCGCTGTACAAAAGGGGTTGTAGCAACTTCAGCAAAGCTGTATTGTCCCATGAAGAAGTTTCCATCTTGACTCGAACCGTGCTGCTCAATGAAATCATTCAGAACCTGCAGAAGAGCAACTGCCTGACAGCCTTCAAGCCATCATGCTACTCTTAACAAGCAACTGGTTAGTCACTTTGATGTGCTGCAGCTCAAGCACTTCCTACACCCTCAGACATGATTCACGAGCTCACACAAGGTCTCTTGGAGTTTTGCTTCATTTTAACCTGTTTAGCCGTGCACAACTAATCAATCAGATAAAGCCTGTTTTCTCAGGGCAGCAATGGAAAGGGGAGGCTTGCTAAGCTTGCTTTAGCTCATATGAAACCGTGTGTGGCGTCGTAATTCGGCATACTGGATTCAGCTGGCAATTTGTTACGCGAGGGTGATGGTGCAGAAAGCCTGTCACCTTGAGGCCCTTGTCAAGCATATGCTTGGCCTCCTCAGCAGCAGACGCTGAATCGGCTTCTAGCAGCTTGAATAAACTGGATGAAAACTTGTCAGAGAACATCTCCACAAACCAACGCACCTACAGAGATCCAGAGATAGCTCAGGTGGTGCCATGTGCAAAATTCTGAAGCAAGCTTGACCGACCTGACCTTGAACAGCTTGAGAGGTTCTGTAGGAAACAGTTTGGGGCCCAAGTCCGGAAACGTATGATCCAGGTATTCAGCAACCAGATTGGACTCTACAATATGTTGGTCACCATCTGCAGCGGCAGCTTGTGCATGAAAAATAGGTGTGCGGCATGTGAGCACTGGGATAGCCTTCGCGTCACGCAGGAAACGCCATTCGGCTTTTCGCAGAATCGAAAAAGCGTCTTGTATCCGTGCGCTACCTATCAGAAGCGGCACCTTAGCACGTGCAGCTGGGTCTGGGTTTATGGAGGCATAGAGATCGCTGAAGTACTTCGGCTTGTTTTTGAGGTCTATAGTGTGCCGCTCAAACTTGATTCCTTTCTCAAGCAGAGTCAGCCAAGCCTTTGCTGCGAAGGGGCAACTGTCTGACGCGTCGTAGAACTGAACAGTGGTGATGGGGCCCTTCCCGACCATGCTGTCGAACGTCGCCTCAAAGACTGCGTGAATCGGAGTGTCCGCGAATACCCTGGCTGTCGCTGGCAATGACCTGGGCAATGACGGCGACTTTACAAACACCAGTTTGGGATACCTGGCGACGCACGATCGCCCCTTCCTGCGAATCGTTCAGGCATGTGCATCACGATCATTATGTAATCTGCAGCCTACTAATCAACTCAAGATTTCTGTTTCTGGGGAAAGCATGTGCACAGGCGACAATCAAAGGGAACAGCACAGCATGTAGCACAGGCCGTGCGCAGTATGCTACAGTGATTGCCAAACTTCTCACATTGGACATAAGACCCTGGACAATCTGCGTGATGTCTGTCATGACACGCTGATCAGCTACAATGACAGCTGCTAAAAACATACTGGCTGCTTTTATCGTGATGGCACTGTACATAACCTGAAGGCATTCTCTGCCCTATTTCTGATAATCTACATGCGGTGGGCACCAGTTCCGACATGCAAGAAGCATGCAAAGAAATCACTCAGACACTAAAAGCCAGTATCCATAGACAACTCATGATACAAGCTCTCGTCTAGAGCCCCCCGGCCTCTTGTAACCCTGTTTCTAATGTTTTCCCAGGTCATGCTCAGAAACCCAGCTTGTTGAAGCCAAAGAAGAGCACCACCAACGGTGAATGAGAACAGTATGCTGCACAGCACCCACAAGAAGACACCCACAGCTGAAGTGCCTGACTTGCCACCAGAACTCTTGATGCATGTGCCTCCCACATACTTGTCGCCAACTTTTGTAGATCCCTGCACAGAGTTTGTGGGATTGCATGCTGTCGTGGTTTACTGTACACATAAGATGCAATTCGAATCAGGTATTTGAACCTACAACTGTGGATATACAAGTGTGCTTGAGTCTACACACGTGCACGCTAATTTAACTACTGCATTATACCTCTTTACTTGCAACTTCATACAGCAATCAACAGTGCATGTGTAATGCAGTCAAGGGCAAGACAGTCATGCTCGGGCACACCAAACTCTTTGAATGCATCTTGGAGCGTAGGTGACATGAACAACTGCAGCATTAATACCTGAATGGTGTAGCCCTCATCACAGGCCACTTGCGTGTTGGAGTCTGTATATTCACAAGAGGATCCTGAACATTCACAGGTGCTGTAGCCTGTTGCGTGTTTCCCAGGCCTGCACAATGAGCAACCCTCTAATCAGCATCAGGAACTGGTATTTACTTGGTTGCTTGCTTGTACTTGACGGACCAGTGGAGACTATTGAACATATCATTTGGGATTATTGAACACCCACATCCAAAACAGAGGTGTTGCAGTGAAAAGCAGTGCAGTATGCACTGTTTGACTTCCTGACACGAGACAGCATTCATCACTTCTGGGTTGGCCAACCACATGGCCACAACAGGAATGCAAAATCATGCCACAGCAGGAAAACGCATGGCAGCGTGCACAGAAACTTGATGGCAGGCAGAGTGGTAAGTAGAGGCAGCGAGTGAGAGTAGGCCTACATGGCAGTCAACAGTGATTTGAGGAACAGGCAAGTGAGAGTATGCAATGTTGGTGTGGCTTACATGGCAGTGCTTTTGTGGCTCCCCTCCAGGCAGCCCCCACCCCCACCCCCACCGCCTGCCTGGTTCACAGAGCAGTCGCCTCCTGCCCAGTTGCTGTTGCACTGGCAGGTGCCGTTGTCATCACAGCTGCCATGGCCACTGCAGTCATTCAGGCAATGCGCCAGCTTGACAGCTGTCAGCTTGTACCCGATCTGGTACAGACGCATGGGGTTGTAAATGGCTATTCGCCACAAGCCCTGCAAGCAGAACAACAGTGCCAGGATGTCTAGGACTCTAGCAATATCTGACTACAGTAGAGACAGGCAACACAGCAGCATATGAATGCACATATGACTTGTGGCTTGGCGCATTCAGCTGAACATGTTCTGTACCCACCTTCAGCAGACAGCTTTGTTCTACCACTATGACAGCTGTGTATGACAACATATGCCTGACAGCATATGAACGACTTTAAGGGATGGTGTGTTTAGCTCAACCGTGGAGGCACAGTAATGACATGCATTATATATAAGCTGTATACTAGTGCAGCAATTACAGCTCACATGAGAGGCAGGCGTGATGATGACAACAGTCATGCCATAGTAAACGATGCTGCATGAATGCAGATATGCCAGGCTCTCACCTCCTTGAGTTGTGAGGGTCCTAAGCCAATTTCATACACAGTGTTCTGCACCTCCAAAATGTGCTTGTAGGTGTAGTTGGCTGTTGTTGGCTCAATTGCGTTGTCTCCCTGCAGCGATGAAAATGCAGCAATCGTTTTGCCGCTGAGCATGCATGTAACTGCTGCTGCACACATGAAAATCAAGCTGTAGACACCAGATTGAGCGTGTGCAGTTTCGTGTGCAGGCATGATCTACCAAGGGCACAAGTCAGGTCAAAATGAATACAATCTTACCCTGGCATGGCATCAAATGCTGCATCAAAGCAAAGGACATGAAATGCAGCAACTCTGGGTTCTGTATTGTTGCCACTGCTGCTGACATTCCTGACTGCATTGTCTGCAGCATTGCATATAGGGACACCTTGAGGGCCAGCAGCAAGTGGGTCAACACCCCTGTATTGACATATACGACACCAACATGTGCCAAATTAGTCGCAGGTGCAGGTGCGTGTACCAGAGAACATACCTGTCCCTTGTGAATGCCACATCTTCATTGCAGTGACAAATGCACCTTTTGATATACAATCTAAGAAACACTCTATAAGTGCATGTCCCCACGTACAACTTGGGAAGAAGAAGACTACCTTGAGAAGCAGTAGTTCTGGGCGGGCTGAGACCCAGTCGCTGTAGCCATCAGCGCTGCTGAAGGAGGCCTGCACCTTCACCTCCACCGTGTTCTGCAGCGCTGCAGACGCCACCTCCGGCAGGCTGTAGTAGTCGTACTCAAACAGAGCTTCTGCCTTGGTGACTGGCTTGTTATACGCCAGAGCCAGGGCTTCATTGGCACACTCCCTCCCAAAGAAGCCCTGCACCATCATCGGTATGCATCACAGCTGGCATATCATTCGTATTCCCAGCTGCAAAAAGCTGGCATGCACATTAGAGTCCTGCAGGGCTGTCAAACTGACAATGTCAGGGCACATAGGACTTTGGTGGTCAGGCACTGTATCAGCAGGTAGACTGCCAGAACGTGGAAGAAAGGAGCTGGGGGCGTCATTGTGATGGTATAGGTATACACACAGCGGTGACGCAGCAGAGTAGTACAGATGTCAGGCTGGGTGGCATGCCAGGTGCCTGCTGTGGTTTGTCTGCATAGTTCTCATAATTCATTCAACTCCTGGTGTATTCATCCTATGATACAATGTCTTCCTCTAAAATCAGGTATGCACAGACCTCAGCGGCTCCCTAAATGAGGTCCTTATTTGCAGATTTCTCAAATCCAATGCCATCTAGCACGTATGCCTCAGGAGCTGACGCCATGTCCAGTGTAGGCACAGCAACATGACTAAAGATACCATTGCGCCAGTCAGTGAAAGTACGATGGTAGGCCTGACCTGCTGGCAGTCACAGGAGCGCGTGCCATTGGATGCATGCACGCAGGTGCCCCGGCCACTGCAGTTCAGGGGGCACTCAAACTTGTTGATGGTGATGGTGTACTTGCAATCAGAATGGTCGTCGCCCTCCACCCCAGCAAACCAGGTCCCTGTGAGAACCAGCCACCAGCATTGGTCAAGAGTCTGCTCATGTTCACAGAAAACAGTGGGGGCACAAGGTCTGAATGGGCGGTGCATTAGCTTGGCCAAGACCAAGAGTGCATGATGCAGAGTCTGGTGCATAGATGCGGATGCCAGATGACGGATGCCAGATGACGGATGCCAGATGACGGATGCCAGATGACGGATGCCAGATGACAGATGCCATCTGAATGCACATGGTGCAGACTCTGCACCGTTGCCAGTCTTGTTGTGTTGTGACTTGTGAAAAGTGGGTTATCATAAAGCTGTTGTAAGCAGTCAATGGTGCATGCTATTGTGGTACAGGACGCACGTCACTCATGTTGTTTCATGTATGACACATACCAAATCCATCTCCAAATGCATGCATCAATGCAGGAGATCCTCCTGCTGCTGCAACATGCAAAGGCAACAAGATACATTGCACTGTGGTTATATGTGCAGTTTACCACAGTGCCCCTTGCATCAAAGTCATATGCATTCACTGGTGTACCTGTTTGAAAGCCCTCAGTTTGTGCATCAAACTTGACTTCTTGGTCCTTGTCTTGTTCAGTCTGGTAGTATTGGTAGGCTTGCCTGAAGTCCCACTGCCCATAGTGCCACCCTGGGGGTTGCCCATACTTCAGAAATACCTCAAAATACCCACTTGCCTCGCCACCTGCATGATCAACCAATCATGCAATGCTGCTGCAGCATTTCTTTGTAGCGCATTTGGCTACTGGTATGCATTTCTGACAAAAATTTTATGATTAGAGGTGTGCTGTGGCTGAGGGCTGCCTCATGTGGACAATTTTCTCAATGAAGAGCATCGCTTGAATAAGTTCCCATTACATTTTTCTTGATGAGGAACATCTCCAATGAGAAGTTCTCCACTGCAGCTGAGCATTGACGATAGTCTGCATAGTTTCATGTATGTTGCCCTGACATGCAGTCATAGCATCCGTCAACATGCAACAGCCTGGCACCAACATGCTGCACGTGCACAAATGCTTTTCTGGACACAGCGTGCATTGTTGCAGATATACATCAGATACGCGCAAGGTGGCTCACTGTCATAGATGAGATAGCACATGCAATGGATGGGTCACAGCAGAGGTGCCTGATGCTGCAGTGCACAATGCATTCCACTCTACAGCTGAAGCAAGTACACAGATCATTCAAGCTGTTGTGACCACTGCTGCACATTGCCTGGCCATTGCTGCAACAATGTGAGCATGACTGCAACAATCTTGTGTGTACAAAGTTCAACTCAGCATGTCAATGCCTTCCTTGCACCTCTGAAACGAGGAAAATGCTGATGCTGTGCCGATGGCTGTGTTCACAGAGACATGCTATGACATGTAAGTGAGTGCCCTGCCGTCTCACATGCAGAGTCCTCTTCTTCAGCCACATTGACCACAACCTGGAAGTCCTGGTCAGTGACATTGAACTCATAGAAAGACCAGCCCCGAGTCTCCACAACCTCATGCTCTTTCACAAAGGGCTTGGCAATGGTCAGCTCACTGTCACCAATGGGGGTCACTGTTGCTGAACATTCCTCAAAGCCCAAGCCTGCAGTGTATGCTTGCCTCTCATTGACACCACTGAGCTGAGAGGACTTGGTCATTGGTATGGTCCATGTAAGCCAGCACATTCATGCAATTTGTTTCCTGGCAACTTCAACAACACATTTAAGCGAGTGTGAGCCCATGAGGACAGGTCTCTTTGACAGGCTCGGCCGTAGCAACAAGGCGTGTGCTTGTTGAGCATCGTACAAAGCTTCAGGCCTGTGTGTAAGACGGCAAGCTTTTGCTGACAGCATTTGCAAGGCTCTACCCTGACCTGGAGCTTGACGTTCTTCGTATTGCAAGAAGGTGAAGTCAGGATTGCTAGAGATGATGCAGATGATCTTCCTTGACCACATGCGGTCGGCATGACACAGGGCTGAAACAGTATGGCAGGGTATGACAATGTCATTCACCATAACAGGTCTTCTATGTTCAGCCTACGGAGTGACAGCAGCATGAGACTTGCCTTCATACACCTCAGGGAGAGGCTTCTGATAGGGCGGTTTGCAGGAGCACACGCCATCTGCAGAGCAGCCCGTATAGCGCTTCCCAGACTCTGATGCACTGACAAGAGATGAACACATCATCTCCTGTCCGTCATCGGTGAAGTCTGACGGACACCTGGTGTAGTCAGCTCGCAACGCGTAGGTGGTTGCTGTGCTGCCATATCCCTTGACACACAAGTATGCGCCTGAGCCAAACAAACAGCAATCAATTGCAAAGCATGGGCAGTGCACAGGAAGGACAACATGATCTGCAAGCCTTGGCAGTAAATGCCCCTTCAAGACAAGCATGAACGCTGCGATGCTGCTAATGCCCTCAAGTGCTTCTACAGCAAATGCGCAGCTAAGGTATCCATGCAATGCAGGTGGGGACGAGGGCTTGATTTTAACATCTGAATGTCAGCGTGTATGCAGAGGACCCTCTTTGTAGCTGCAAGTACATGTATGTGCATGATGTCTGTCAAAGCATACTGTATTGCATAACGAGGTGTACCAGAGTAGTTCTTGTCTTCAAAGTCTGCCTTCCTGACCTTTTGAACAACAACGGCATGGCTGGCAGCAGAGGTCTCTCGAAAGTCGTACCCATAGGTGGCATTGGTGGGCCGCGTATTCTGCAGGGCAAAAAAAATTCTATGCATGCCTCAAACATAGAAAATTAATATCTATGTATGCCTCGAACATAGCAACAAAATATAAGTTTCCAGTCTGATATTGCCCCGCATGAGACTTGCATGCATGGCACGATTAGGCCATGATTGTAGCCGATGAAATCCTACCAGGTTACTGCCTGGTAATCAACAACCTAATACCTGGCCTGATGTTCCTCCTGTGAAGAGTCCGTACAAGTCTGGGTCACCGTCTTCATCCTCTGAAGTTCTGGCCAGCTGTACTGTTAGATAATTCCAGTCACCTCTGCATGCTTTGAAAGCTGTTAGGGTCTGCTGCTGCATCCAACTTGATACGTGCTTTCACATAACGGTTGCTCACACTTGAATGTGTGCACAGGTCAGACACCTGACTAATGAGCAGAATGTAATATGGCAGATTGATATGTGCTGCAAGTCACAAGTATCTCCATGCTTGTCATTTGCAAGGTCATTTGCAAGGTGCCTTTGGTTGTTGGATTGATGCATGATGGCATACATATGTAGCAATGTAGCGTAGTGCATAGAAGCTCACGTCCATGACTGGTTGACTAGATAACAGAACCAGCCACTAGGCTCTAGCTGGTCACACTGGTGATCTTGTTTGCAGCCGCGCGTCAAGTCTTTGCCATCAGCTTCAGCACCATATACAGCTGCACCCCACATTCTGGTCACATGTCATAATTGTTCTGCCTGCCGGAGATTGAAGCTGATTCAACCACATAGCACAAAGCTGAAGGGCGGAACTCACGTATGTCACAGTTAGGTCCTGTCCAGCCGAGTTCCCCAGAAGTTGGAGTATCGTTGTCACAAGAACAAGTGTCTGACCCCGCAACTTTCACGCCGTGTCCATTGCAATCTGCAGACCCAGCGTTGCAGATAAAGCGGAGGAGGTCGACCAGATCGCAAGCAATAACGCCAGGTGTTCGATGACTTCCTACCGGGTTCGGCGCTGAGCACTACGCCAGGGCCTAAACACAGTGCAAGAACCAGCGAGCTTCTGATTGACCAGCGCAATATCTGCAGCTGGGCTGCGATCATCAAGTTGCTTTCCAGACACCGGTATCGAAGGTCAAGCCCAAGTTCGGTAGAGATTGGCTTTTGGGTGCTCTTCACTAGTGCTGAAAAACGACCAGGTACGGATGCCCAATAAAATCAGCAGCAGAATGCGCAGAAATTGGCCTGTCGGAATGCGCGCTACAGGCAGGTGCACACACAGGTGCACTGCATGTGGGCTTCATGACTGTGCCTTGTCATACTCACATGCCCATGCCTGGTGTGTTTGTGTGTGTGTGCAGGTTTGCATTCTGATACACACGTTCGCAAGGACGCAATGTGTCTGCGCACCATGGCTTTGAACAGAGACATCAAATGCTAAGACATCAAGTCGCTGTCTGGCATGCAACAGTTGTCAAAGAGAAATGTCAATCCTAACACATGTAAATAGATCTGCAATAGTCTAGACATGTCACCCTTTACCTGAAATTGCCCAAACTTTCATCAGTATACCTATGACGATTATGTACAATCTTCTGCAATATCTGGTCATCGGCAGGAGCCAACAAAAGGGCACATGATACCGTGGAACGACCAGCATCTTTTACCACAGGTGTTCTCCGGTTAGCTTTCTATACCACATCAAGAAAGTATGTAAATGCATCAGCACGGCCTGCTGGGCTTGGAATGCTGGGAGAACCCTGACTCAACCTAAACACTTATGTATTCACCTGACTGACCGATGCCATTTTGCCAGATTGCTGCTTGTGTCATGTAATGGTTTATGAGTCATCAAAGCCTGTGAGTGTGTGCAGATCCCTATCGAGACAGAGGCTTGTGGGAAATAAGTTCTAACAACTCCTGGAACAGCCCTATTCTCACATCTGACAGCCCTCCACTGCATTACCGTAGCCTCTACTCACCTACTTACACCACGGGAAAAAGTATAGGTAGACTCAGAGCCTGAGTTCTGAGCAGCATTTGGCCTGAGCTATAAGTGAACAAGGGTGAGTCAAGACTAAACATTGAGTCAGACTCACGAACACACAAGTATCCATGTTTGTCTTATTTTAGGGCATCAACTAGGCTTTTTCACATTTATGCCCTTGAACTCATGACTGAACTCTATCACGACTCAGAAATCTTCAGAACCTTCTGCAGCGTCAGAGATATAGAACTGTACACAGAAATATTTGAAATAGGCTGAAAGGGTGTCCTATGACTGGCAAAGGAACAAGTCAGTACAGTAAGCGCACTTTGTGACACTTGCTGATAAATGGCCTAGCATTGTCAATTTCTGCATAGGTTCCAGCTGATGCTGCCTGACGCTCCTGACCTGGTGCCCAGATTATCAGTTTTGGAACGTGGCCTACTTTGGTGACATTAGTATACAGTATCCCTCAAAGAGAGACTGGCATGAATGCGTTGGTGGCGAAAGATGCTGTCCCTCAAAGCCATCAGGATTTGCGCCTGCAGACATCAGCCACAGTTGTGATACATGGCATTGAGCAATCACAGCAAAGTTTGCAAACATTGCGCTCCCAGAAAGGATCCCTTGCTACTCAACAAGGGCACAAAAGCTACACCAAAACTACTTCACAGCATTTGTATTAGCCAATGAGAAAGTGAATGCAAATGTGGCTTTGACAGCCTATGTATCTCACAGAAAAGATGACTGCAGAAAGGAAGATTGTGTGAAGCACACTGTATTGCCCAGGTACTACCATGAACATAAGCTCATGCCAAGTACATACTACCTGGAGTCATGCATAGCACAAAATAAAGACACATTAAAGTGCACATCAGGATTCACAACACAAAAGAACCTTTGCTTGACTCTGTCAGCAACAAATTCCGGCCTGCCTTGCGCAGGTGGTGCTGGAAGTTCTGCTGCTGAGGCAGCCTCAAGCTTCAAACGTGTTGCCTGCAAAGCGGTCAAGGTGTTCGGATGTACAACAGGATGCGCACAGCTGCAGTTACATGGGGGTCATGCATTCACGCCTGATGCAACAATTTCCATCACATTGCACCAAGATCCACCAAACAACTTTGAAAGATGCCCCATCATGGTGACAGTTGCGCATCTTGTGGCATGACCGTGCATGCGACCTGGAAATAACTCTCCACAGGCTGACAGCACACCACAGCAAGCATGGTGCAGCACAGCATGGCACAGAAGGATACCACACCTGGTAAACGTTCCAGACACTGCGCCGGATGTGCCACATATCCAGCTTGAAAGCTGCTGCCAAGACATGTGATGGAACGTCCAACTTGGTTCCATGAAAGAACAAACTCCAAGGCATGCTTATGACAAACATTGGGAGACCGCGCTGGGTACAACTTGACCCTCCCCCACAGTCCTTGTAGCCAGTGAACACTTTCTGGCCGTGATGTCTTGTCCAAACACCAACAGAGATTGTGGGGCAGTCATCAATAGGGTTCTGTTCATGATGGACTTTGACCAATATTGCTGCCTACATGATCCAGGTATCATCTGGTCGCTGCCTTGCAACACCGTCGAACAAAGATATGTGACATCAAGCTCTATGACACCCTTACAACATCAAGCTGTCAGGACCTAGAGCAATTAGACCGCACGCGCGATTAGCAGCAGTGTCGGGCATTGATAACAGGTGCATTCCCTGAGCTTAAAGCACCAATGTTGTGCTCTTGTACTGTCATAGCGAAGGTCCAACCTGCACTTGCAGCAGGTCCATCCATTCACTTCCTGCTGCCTCAAGCTCTGTCTCATCCTCGTTGAAGACAGCCACTTCAAGCACAACAGAAGGGACACTGTCCATCGATGCCAGGTCACTTGCAATCCAGGCGTAATCGCATTCTTTACTACGAGTTTCTAATGCAACTCGCGGAGATGGTCCACCGCTCAATAACTCTGATGTGTCTATGCCTACACCATGAAAGCCTTGTCAACGTGCCTGCAAAGGGTACACAGGGCTGCAGAGGATGTTTGCATTTCAACTGCAGGCATGCAATAAGCAAGTCAGAAGTTGCTTCACCAGCAAGCTCCCTGAGGTCCCCAGCGAGAATACTGCTGAGGGCACCGGAGATCAGGTCATGTTGCCGCGAGCAATCTCTGTCATAAAAGACCTCGCCCAACTGCTCCTGAGGATTGTGGGAGTGCACAAACACAAGGCCACGTCGCTCGCACTGTGCGCAGAGCATTTCAAAGGCTTGAAAGGAGGTGCAGGGAGATAATTGGCAGCAGAGAGCCTGTGCTGAACCAGTGGCCAAAATTGAGTTCAGAGCCTTCTTCATAATGTTTGCTTCTTCTGCAGAAGCAAAGCCGATGCTGGCGTCACAAAGGCAGGGGTCTGAACTTCGCCAAGTCTGCTGTGTAAACAGCAACAAAAAAAAGCTGTTTCAAGGTAAGAGCACCCGAAGCAAGTATGCAGGGCGGGCCATGCATACCATCTGGTTTCTGAGAGCGCATTACAGCTCCATGCACAGGTCGAGCTGCCGCATATCTGCAATATGCTGCATGGTTCCGTCGAAACAAGCTGGAGACTTCGCTGTGAGGCATGCTGATCTGCCCGTGCTTCGTTCTTGACTGAACGCTCGGCAGAGCTGTTATGACACAGCAAATTTCAGCAACACCTCATACGAGCAGCCACAAGCAAATATAGTCCGAGCTGCGAGCACGCAAGTGCTACACCGCAACATGGAGCACAAGAGCGGAGGCCCTGCAGCATCACAAACGTCAAACGCTGCTGAGCTTGTGTGAATGAATGCTGAATTCATTCGAATGCATGAATACAGTAAAAAATCTTGGCTCTCCTGGAGTCAGATGCCAGGTGAGCTTCTGATTTGCTAACCGGCAGACTACTACTCGAGAATCTCGAGTCGAGATTGTAAGCTTCGAACCCCTTGCTACGGGTCACCTTCGCGTTCCAGCAAAGTCGTGTCGCATAGGCCAGGATGCACATCGGAGTTACATCCTGCATTCATCCGGCTACAGCTGCTTTGCTAAAGTCTTGCTTGCCCTTGATCTTGCTGACCTTGTTAACGTTACTCGCGTGGAGAGCTAACGCGGTTGCAGACTGGATCAGAGCGGCCTGGATCTTGCGCAAACTCGATAGACCGTCAGGAAATGTTGTGTATAGCGGGGTCCGTCGGCTGCTCACCGGCAAGCGTCTCCGCGTCATGCAAGCAGTAAACGAAGCCGTTGTTGGTGGTTCCGGCGCGTTCTATTACAACATCCTTTGGGGCCACGTACGATGCACACCGTGCTTGAGTTTTGGCATGCATGCATATGCTCTCCGAGATCTCGTGTTGCGCGTGTAGCGGTACGTGCTGTTTGTCTGCAGATGGTGGTAGTTTCCGAGCCTCGAATTGTTGCAGAGCTGCTTCACAATTCCAGTCTTACAAAACCTACTCAGCCTGTGATGGTGCACTTTCGTCAGGTCAGCCTGACTTGCGATTTGCTGCTAGCATAAGTGAATATGACAAGGTGTGTAATGAGGGTTGGTTTTCAGCGAATGTACTCATGGGCATTGCATGCTTTGCAGCTGATGAGTCCTCATGGCAAAGCTGACTTCTTGTCAGCAGAGGGCGATTCTGAAGATTGGCTTTGGAGAACTGTGCGACGGGGTGTTGCTCCTGCATTTGCACCAAGAGCACTCAGGTGCCCGAGTTGTATACACAGGGCTCACTGTCAACATGTATGCAGAAGAGGACTGTGAGAAGTGCTATATGCAATGTGTCACAGCCATTTTCCACTGTTCAGGGCGGCATATCCCAAAGTGGCACAGGTTGGAGGGCGCCTGACTGAGATACTGCTGAACAGACCCCAGCATGAGGCAATTGACATGTGCAATGTGTGCATGTGTGAAACCATCGACGCACTAGGTCTGGCCGGCTTTGACAAAGAGTTCAACAGCATTGAAGCCATCACCCAGGGCCAACAAGCAGATCTGCTGCATGTAAGACTGCAAATGCTTGTCTGCAATTTGTACGTGATGTGTGTCTCTCACAAAAGAGTGCTCTGCAACTAGTCTCAAACTGCAGATTCTGCTTGCTTGCCCGATGGTCCCATGCACGTTTGCCATGATGGGTGGTGCATGCGTGTCCCTCAACTAATGACATAGCAACCCTGACTTGCCTGTTCCTGCCCATAGCGAGACTTTGCATGTGCAGCAGGATTCTCTGCAAAGCTTGTCACTGTTGAGCAATGTCTGCTGTTTCCATCGAGCTTGAGCTTTTGTCCAGTCGTGACAGGTGATCTATACAGCCAATGAGGAGGTGGCACGCGGTCTGTACAATCCAGCATACAAGCTCTTGCAGATGCTGCCTGGGCCACGCAATAAAGGCCAGCTTTGTATGCAGCGCTTCCACACCATCATGCAAGACCTTCTGCAGGAGGTGATTCCTTACCTGCACAGCTGCCAAGCCATTGCTACATACATTGCTACATACATTGCTACATACATTGCTACATACGTGGCTGCATGGCCTTCTCTACACTGTGTGTCACCTAAATGCTTTTGTGTTCTGTGCCAAAGTTGAAGGCTAGGGGTCCTCCAGCAGATGATGATGACGGTCTTGCTGCCCACCTGCTGCGCATCAGAGATCCAGGCACTGGGCAGTTGTTGTCTGATGAGTGGTTGCTGCCTCAAATCAGTGTCCTGTTCTGGGCTGGCTTTGACACCACAGGCAACACTATGGCCTGGACCCTCTACTGCATCTCACAGCATCCTGAGGTATTGTCTCCCATCCTTAAGAGCTGCCCGTTTTACCGGTTGCCTGTGTCACATCCCTAGCGTATGCATGTTAACCCATGCAATGCATGCATGTCTTATGTGACATTTTGGTGCACATAAATTGCTATGTCTTACATATGCTTCATTGATCCATGGCTTTGAGGTGGTCTACAAAACTCCTTTCTGCCCCCCCCTACCCCCCTCTCCTGTCCATGGGTTGCAAGCACACAACATAGGATGACTGCAGTATCTTACTGCTTGAGCTGACAGTTGACCACAGCTCGATTCATCACAACTGTCGTTACTGTTCTGCTGCTGTAGCTGTACAGTGTGATGTGCTTGCTGGTGGTGCGTCAGAGCTGTTTGACTCCTCCTCAGGCCATGCAATATTGCTTTGCGCATATGCCAATCATTCTTGCATGCATCACTGGGCTTCCACATTCCGGCCACAATTTGCTTGTCGACACATGCAAAGTGTGTTTTCAGGTGGAGAAGAAGATTGCAGAAGAGCTGAGGGAGCATGGGCTGCTAGCTGTGCCTGACCAGCCCCTCCCCAGGGGCCCTGACTATGCTGACCTGGACAAGTTGACCTACTTGACTTGTGTCATCAAGGAAGCCATGCGAGTGCACACCGTATGTCACCACAGCCAAAAACCCAAATCAAATGTTGTGACTGCTTCATGTTGAACGTTACAGCTGTCAACAACCAAGGGACAACTCATGTCAATGCAGGTCTGCCAATAATTGATCATACCCATAGTCAGCAGTGACAATTGTCTCCCGACATCAAAGCTGGCAGATCAGCAAAAGTCTTGCACTCCCTGAGCTGCCTGTCCAGCCAATGTGTGCCAGCCCACTCCTGGAGAGACAGTTTTTAGTCAAAATGTTATGCTGCAGAAATGGGCATTCAACAAAAGTGTGGTTGTGTGATCCAGGTTGTAGGCTTACCCACTCTGCGCATGTCCAAGCACCGGGACTTGCTGGTTGACAATGGCAGCTTACTCATTCCCCGCAACACCACGATCTGGATCCCTTTGGGCTTGCCGCATGCCAGCTCAGCCATTTACAAAGATGCTGATCAATTCATACCTGAAAGATGGCTGGAACCAGATGCAGAGTATATGCCCACCCATGGTGAGATGTGTGAATTTACCATGAGCATGACAAAATTAAGCTGTGTATCATTTTTGACAGGCACTCATGTACGACACACATTGAGTGCTGTCTGTTTGCATGTCCTCACTTTTGACAGCAATCATGTACGCACACATTGAGTGCTGCCTGTTTGCGTGTCCATGTTGCGTGTGCATCTGTGCTGTAAACTTATCACGTTTCACAGAACTACACCAAGCAGCAATTTTATGCCTTTTATGTGTCTCAGTGAGCTCTCACTGGCTTGTTGCTTCACAGGGCAAGCAGCTGATAAGGGCGGTGCTTCAGAAAGAGTCAGCCGCTTCCTTCCGTTCAGTGATGGCAAGTAAGATATCATAGATGTGTTCTGCACATAGTCAGGAGCATTGCCCTGTTCATGGCTGTCATGTGATGTACTCCAAGCTATGCAGTACTTCTCTCTCCCATCTGCAGTGGTACCAGTATAAGCTTAAGCATGTCGGCTGTTGTTTTCAGTGGATTTCACGCGCCAGCCATGAAGCATTTGGTGTTGTGACAGGTCATGTATGTTCTTGAAACAGGCACCCTTGTCACACTGCAGGCGTCAGTGTGTTGGCATGGCTTTTGCCAAGATGAATTACACATCAGTTCTAGCCAGACTGATGGGCACCTTCACGTTTGAGTTGGCACAGCAGATGGGCGGAAGTGAAGGGGTAATGGAAGCTGAAAATTACGCCATCACCCTCATGCCAAGCAAAGGCATGTGGATGCACTGTAGATCAAGAGTAAAGCAGGCCGTTCCACTGTCTGTCTGAGTATGCTGTGGTTTGTTGAAATGCATTGCCTGTCATATATTGGTATATACTATCATGCGTCAGATTGAAATCCGAACAGCCCAGACTGAAAGGTATTTAATGAGATTGAATGAGTCTTCGGCAAAATGGTGTGGCGTACACAAAGGAGAAGGTCGCTGCCCGACTGCCTTTCTCTCCCTGCTGCCTTTCTGCATGCCGTGGTGCTGTGACAGACCTCTATGGTCAGCTTTAGTCATAGACTGCTCGACTATTCTGACGTAAGCTTGGCTCATTCTGCGTAAACCTTCTTCTTCATCAGCATGTCAAAAAAAGGAGCCCTGGCGTGTACAGGTCAGCTTTGAGCTACCAGCAATTTCAACCCGCTGACACCAGGGCTACAGCAGGGCACACTTCGCCAGTGACCCTTCGTCACACGAACCTGAGACTTGCCGTTACGAGGCTGGTGAAGCTTGTAAGTTGTTGCCAGATCCTCCAGCGCAAAGACCTTAACTCTCTCGGTGGGGGTCTTATCAATTTACACAGGTCACATAGTCAGGGGGTTCTGCCCTCGGGCCAGTTTATGGCAGGGCGGTCTGCGTAGGTCTAACCCCACACCGCAACGATGAAGGCAAAGCGGTACGCTCCTGACGCCCGTTGCTACGAGGTTATTTGAGGTCAACCCGCCACGAGCGGTGCAGTCTGTCTTGCGGCAACCTTCAGGACACTATGTCCTTGGATTATTGTTGAAAAGCTCGTTTTGTGCGCGTGGTGTCTTGGCCCGCCTTTGCATTCTGTTCCCGCCTGGGGCACTCTGATATGTCTTTCGCCTTATTAGCAACCTTATTTGCTGCATCAACTTTGCTTTTGACTCAGGATCACCGTCCAAACTGAATGTTTTGCGGACTGTGCAGGCCAGATGATGTCAGCATGGCCTGTAGCAATGCTGTCAGCCCTATCTTGCTTTCTTTTGCCAGCAAAGGACAACACGGCGCTGGCTATCTTGGTAAACAAGTCAGTAAGCTCATATACAAAGCTGGTGCGCTGTACGCCGCTCTACTGGCTGCGCTCGTGTCAGCACTCAGCCATGGACCTTGGGGAGTTTTACTCTCACTTGGCGTCCTTGGCATGACTAGCTTGATTGTACTGTCCACCACATATCAGCTTGGAAGGACCATAGCTCAGAAAGTAGAGCAGGTCATATGGACAACAGGTCAGTGGTGCATTGTGATGGCAGAATCAGTTCTGACACACTGTTGTGACAGCTCACTCAGGACATCGCATGCTCAACTTGTGCATCATCACTGCAGATGACACTGGTGAACATAAGAATCGATTCAGCTACGGTGACCTTCAAGATCTGCCTGAGCCAGTTCAGCGATATTTCAAGTACTGCATGCCTGAAGGCCAGCCTCGTATCAAGTACTGCGCTATCAAGCAGCAGGGATGGTTCAGGCGAGGAGCTCATGCATTGCTTGTTGCAATATTGGTTTGAGTGCACTCAAAATGTTGTACAGTGTATTTGGAATCTGCAAACAGTTTGTCAGCACTAGAAGCATTTCTTGCAGGATCAGAGCAAACCCAGGTTTGATTTCAAGTGAGGGCTGGAAGCGAGTCAAGGCACAGCAGTACTTTTCCACAGAGGAGCCAGGTCAGTTGCAACCACTTGAATGTTTCATTGCTGGGCCATTGTTTTTAGTTTAGGTCAGTTAAGCTTTTCTGTTGTTTTTCTAATATACAGATTATGTTGCTGCAGCTTATGTGTGGGCTGCATACATCTGGCTAGCACCTTTGGTCTGGATCAGAGGCTGGGACTGTTATCTGGGAGGTGAGCTTGCGTTTTTGATTGCTTTCATACCAGTACACCCTACCAACACAGGTGAAAGGCAGGCATGCGGCACACACCCTAAATAGTGTAGCAAGTATAGTTATTGACGACATGATTCTTGCAGGCAAGGGAGAGATGTTCTGGCGTCTGTTTTCCTGCATCACCCTTGTGGACTTTGGAGGTGCTGAGATTGATCAGTCAGCTCTGGTCCGTTACCTGTCTGAGGCCTGCTACTACCCTACTGCATTGCTTCCCAGTCACCGCCTCATGTGGAATGCCATAGACGAGAAGCATGCAAAGGCCACACTCATACACGGCAACCATAAGGTGTCTGGTGTCTTTGAGTTCAATGAGCAGGGGCAGATTGTGGCCATGTGCTCAGAAGACCGCTGCAGGTAAGAGCGTGTGTTACCACGCCAAGGTGACCTGTTGCAGTGCTTCCAAGTGTATGCTGATTCCTTGATGTACAGGTTGTAAGCCAATGCCTGAATGCAATGCAGACGAATGGATGATGGGTCAGTGTCTCAGGACAACTGGACTGGATACTATAGGAAATGGGAGGAGAGGGCCGGCATCATGGTACCCCTTGAGCTGGAGTCAGTTTGGAATCTCATTGGTGGCACTTTCAGCTTTGCAGTTTTGACTGTCACTTACTACAAATGCTTCAGCAGGATTGGAAGGACCAGCATGTCTACTCGCCGCTGAAATTTGAAGTCAGGGCAGGCTTGCTTCCCAATGTCTTGTGTTGTGTTTCCCTGCTAGGCTTTTGCCAAGATTTATACCTATTAGGAATTTGGTAAGGTTACTTAGGATTTTTTAGTTTGTTCAGGCAGTGTACAACCTGGGATTCAGCTTGAGCAATACAATTTTGAACAGCTTGGCTGTTTACGCATGTACCCAGCAATGTTTAGTTTTAGTTGTATCTCAGGAACAGGACCTTGTGTTCAGACATGCGCTCTTGGCGCTATATGTACCCATTTTCAATGTATGTTGCCCAGATATAGCTTGGTCAAGACCAACTGGTCAATGTGACAAGCTCCCATCTGATTTTTTTGGCACCAGATACACAGTTGGCCTGCAGGGCCCAAGTAGCTGCTTAGCAATGCTAAAGTTTTGCCGTTGTCAGCCAATGCACTAGCGCATTTGGCTGGCTTTGTTACCAGGTTGTCACATTCAGGATTGCCAAGTTGTGCATTAGCTTTTGGGAATTTCATGCTGACGTGGTCGTTAGTGTTGCTACCCGAGCTTCCTTTTGCTTGTAACTTCAAAACGTACATGAGTCGTCAAAGCACAATCGACTCTGCCAACACCGTTGTGGCACGACACATTGCATGACAGACATATCGCCAAGGTTGGTGCTGCATGTTAGCCAGTCACCTCAGCAATGTGTGCTGTATGCTTTTGAGTGTGGCATACAACCTCTCTGGCCATCATCAGGTCCTCACTGAACAATTAAGCACGTAATATGCCAGAAACTTTTTCAGCTGTTGCCTGACGTCTGTGTCCATAATCCAACACAAGTTGAAGGGGCACACATTGTTTGACACCTATGCATGTAGCTACTTGGCGTAGTACCTAGTGAGACTGAATACAGCCGCAAGCAAATCAAAGCTAACAGCCTTCTGTCAAAGGTTCATTTGTAAAGTGACGCTGATTCAATTGTCACATTTAGATCACACACATACACACACCCCTTAATTAAAGAGCAGCATCGGTCATGACCAAATATTAGTCTGCAAACAAACCATCTGAAAAGTTTTCTTGCCCACCAACCATTGGTGGTTCAATTAGCTGCGGTGCATCTGCCAACACATCAAGGTCACTGGTATCAGCATTTTCTTGATTGCTAGACTCCAGCTGAACACCATCAGGCTGTTTGACATCTCGCATTGAATCAGCTGTTGTGCCCAATACGGATTTGCCAGGCATCTCATTTGCTGCTGCCTGTTGGCTTGGATCCTGAAAACTAGCAGCAGCAGCAGCAGGGTTCAGCGCAACAGCTTCAGCAGGTGCAGCTACGCCAGGCTGTGGTGCAACAGCTGTCTGGGTCTGCTGCTCATCAGCTGCTGCTGAAGGCTGCTTCAGTGGTTGGTGAATGGAGATCTGTGGGCCCACTCCTGCCCCAGACTGTACAGGCACCACTCCATTGGGCACACTCACACCTCCTGATCTTGGACTAACCCCGCTGTAAGGGTTGGTTCCTGTACTGCCGTAAGAACCCATATTCTGACTGGTGCCACCAACAGCATATGGGTTTGCCGACTGGCTGCCACCGTTGTTGTATGGTCCAGCTGGCATGCCATTCCGGCTGCCATATGGGTTGGTGGCTTGTCCGCTGCCGACAAAAGTTTGCCGTAAGTGACTCATTGCACTGCCACTGCCACTGCTGTGGGCGCTGGTCAGCTGACCAGTCACTGGCACCTGCAGACTTGTAGAGGGAGCAGGAACCCCAGTCTTGAGGGATGGTGCAGTGGACACCTGTGGGAGGGGGCTGCTGCCAGCTGGATGCTGCAAGTGGGCTGGAGCCAAACCAGGTCGCATGGCTAGCCTGTTTTGGTCAAGTTGGCCATGCATAGCCATGCCAGCAGGTGATGGCCTTTGTGCTTGCATGCTGGGGCCTGCAGTGCACAGAAACATGAGACTGAGGCGCAGATCTGATGTGTGCAGCTGTCCAGTGCCGGCACATATGCAGCTGAGTGAACTTAACATGAGCCTGGGACTCACTGGAGCCAGGTGTGTCAGCAAGTGTATGCAGTGACATCGATAAGACCACTGCACGTGCGTAGATTTGCTGTGGACACGGCCAGATTCGAAGGCCAGGCAGGGCAGCTGAAGACGCTTTGTATGCCAGCTCAGCTAGGCTGCAAGTGCCTGCTTGCATTCCAAGCTCTTTTTTTACCAACAAAGCTTTATTCAACAAAAGCAGAGACTGAGGATCTTGCCTTGCATGATGCCTGGCTGACCAGGGTTGGCATAGGGACCAGAGCCAGTCTGCATGCCACCATTCCACACCATGCCATAGGCATTTTGGCCATAGCTTGGCTGCTGCATTGGCGCTGCCCCATGCCCAGCTGTGGACTGAAACCTTAGGCTCTGCTGTGACTGGTCAGCAAAGCTGGATGCTGTCCTGCCTTTGGGGAGCATGGCCTCATGGCCTTGGCCTGCACTGCCTGATCCCTCTGCACTGGACGCAGAATTGGGCCTTGAGGGGGGGCTATGGGTTGCCTGTGGCCCCAGCTGTGGCTGAGCTGTGGGCTGATGGCCGCCATTGCTGGAACCTC
>JAABUK010002600.1_pt1 | contig 32155 bp, 40 predicted proteins | sample 5559141 | NCBI WGS metagenome assembly JAABUK01 (sample SAMN10711869, study PRJNA513367) | rock metagenome | isolation source: Antarctica rocks | place: Antarctica: Victoria Land, Pudding Butte nord | collected 2016-01-03 | reverse complement strand
CAGTTGCATGATGACTTCATGTTCCATTTCTCTTGCTCTGCTCGATTCGCTCAAAGCTCGTTTGTGGAAGTCTTGCAGGATGTATGTCGCGTCGCCTATGCCACCAGACGTGAGAAACTCTGCGGGAATAGTGGTGTTGTTGACCACATTCGATGCTGTATGCAAGGTTTTCGAGCGAACATCGTATGATTTCTGTATGTCGCGGAAGTATGTGATCAAATCCTTGAGGACTTTTCGCCATGCTAAAAGGATTGTCAGCTCACTGGTCTTGCAACGACATCGCTGTTGCGATAGAATTTGGATTGATCTTCACGAACCTTGAAATCTGTTTGCAAGGATGTCAGTAGGACTGCCAGCAGTTGGTACTGGAGTGTAGAAGGCGCTATTGAACTCCTCGCCCTCGCCGTATTTCTCCTTCTCCCCGAGCGCAAGGCTTCTGACCGAACCAGCACGACTGCTCCGCTTGCTGCTACTCCTCTTGGCGCTTCCTGTCCTTCTGAGCGAGGCTTTCTTTTTCAGGGTTCCTCCTCTCGATGGCATCAATGTCTGTGATTGTGACATCTGGGAGCTCGACCGACGTAATTCACCACCAGTCATGTTGTGATGTCCATCATGGATAGATCCGTTGTCACTGTTCAAGCCGTAGTTATCTTCGTGTTTATTGAGAGATTGCGACAGTGGAGAAGAGTCCATGTAAGGGCCTTGACCATGCTCCAGCGCAGACGCGCCTCCAAGACCTCCGGATGCAAGGTAAGAGTTTGGTCTTGAGTTCACGGTGTGCGGTCGGCTTCCGACGGGTGCGTTTGCAGCATATGCCTCGGTCGAGGGTGTAACAGGCCTCGAGCCCATCTTGCCGAGCCAAACGGAGTCGTAAACAAGAGGCGCGCAATTGGCGCAAAGGATAGGTGGGAGGAGTTTTGCGTCTGACTAGAGAGGGATAGAGCTCGAGAGAGAGGGGGTGACAGGCCGAAGGAGATGGAAGATGAGGACGAACCAGAACAGGTTGGTAGACTGAAGAGGTAATGACGTTGACTCGATGCTCTGATGCGCTAGTTCCCAGACTCGAGCCCGCCAACGACAGCAAAGCTGCTGAGCTCTGGAGATTGGCTGCTCGGCGCGGGGCTTATGGGTTGGCTGATGGCTGAAATGGGGAATGTGCCGTGAAACAGCCTGTGTGGAATCGAAGGACAACAACAATTAATAGCATATTGATGTTGGCAAGTAAGGATATGAAGCTGGCCCACTCAAACATACGTGAAGCTCGAGGGCGAGTTGTGAAGGAGACTAAGATACTCCCTAGGAGCTCATCCGAAATTTTCACATCCGAGCATCGGCATCTACGAGGACGAGTGCGGGTACCTACAATGCTCGAGGAGACGTGCAGTCTTTGTCGCTGAGCTGGCATCCTTTATTTCATGGTCTTCCATCCTCGTAAGTCCTACTCGTAAGTTCTACTCGTAAGTACTCCGTACTTGCTACCGTCTTACACATCGAGCAACGTCATAACTTGCAGAATTCAAACAAATGCCATTAATGCCCATCCTCACCTGCTGCTTATCTCCCCTGCTGCACCCCACTGCAAATACACATCCTGGCACTCTTATTTCTTCCCGAGAAGGGGGGATTTCCATCTACTTCAGGATCCAGAAGCACACTTGACATATCCAAAGAAGTTTCTTTGTGGAGTTCTGGCGTCTGCTGACTAGGCTTCCAGTTCAATCCGCGGGAGAAGGGTCGTTGATGCCTGGTATATCGGTATTGTATAGACAAAACTCCTTGAAGGAGCTTACAGGATGATTGGACGGGTCGAAAGGTTTGGCTGTTAGCCTGTCACGCAATGGGCTGCTTGCCATCGATGGAAGGACGAATGCTGTCAGCTTCCTTGCCGCCGTTCAAACGACCATTCATCTTCGAGGGCAGGAGAAGCGCGGTACGAAGATCAATTGTATTGCGCATAGAAGCCTTAACAACCATGTGGATATCCCTTGCCCCTGCGCCTATGTATAGATTCGTAAAACGATGCCGGGTTTCTATGATTTCTTGTAGTATGGCTCCGGGACATCGATGCCATAGTTCTCCTTGATTCTCTGCTTCCGTCGTTCTTCGTAGCCAGGCCCATATATTCCTAGATTCGCTGTCAGTTCTGCCGTTGAATGCTCAAAGCAGGCATTCACAGCATACCTCGACCCTCCCCAACTTCATTGATTAGTTCATTCACCGGCCTTCTAAACCTGTTCCGCAGTTCTGCCTTAGTGAGGTAACGATCTTTCTCAGGGTCCGCGACATCGCTCAGCATGGAATTGCTGGTATAATGAACCGCAGCCAATGTGATAGCCACAAGCACTCCGGCACCGAGCACCGACGACGTTCGTCTTTCTGGAGAGCAGCATTAGTATCCTAAGGGCCTTCTCGCCAGGCTTGTGGTATGAGCGTACTCTGGAAGCCGAGCAAAGAACCAGCGCAAAATCCCCCGAGTGCTTGATTGTATGGATCATTTTTCGCTCTCAAATTCGCCGATGCTGTGCTCACAAAAGCATACGTCCCTCCGACTCCAGCTGAGGTTGTGTAAGCTCTATGCTATTTTTGGCGGTTGCTGGAACGCAAACCAAATAGACCAATGGTCCCCCCAAACCTGGTGAAGACGCCAAAGGCTCCGATGTTCTGTCGTGTCAATGTGTTTTGCACCGCTGCAATGAGCAAGCCTGCGGATCCCGTGATAAGAGTTGCTTTGGTCGCGGCTTGAATAGCATCTTGCGCTCTGTACGCTGGCTGTTGGTCCATCGTAATCTACGAAGCCAGTGGGACCCCGGGACTCATCAGCTCCAACAAGATGAAGCTGTGAGAGTTGGACTTAGTGATTGAGGAGGAGGGGCTGGCTGCGGTTCTCTTCGTAGAAGTACGGATACTCGTTGCACACTTTGATCGGAGAGGGGAGCTTGATTTGAGGTACGGTACGGCTGCGGATACTTTGTTCTTGTAGGGAGCTGCTGGCTGGCCGGAGGTGCATGGGCAGCTCTAGGCGATGGAGCAAGAGTAGAGTGGCTAACTTGGGTAGCTTGCAACGGCTAAAGATGTCTGCTGGTAGGTATTTTCAGAGCAATACCCAAATGATCAGGACGCCTCTGGTGAGGCTCCTTGTTCTATAAAGCTCTCACGACTCAAAGAGCCGCAGTCTAGGCATTCTCATATGACATTCTCATCTCCTCACCTCTCCAGGTCGTGCCTGCACCATCTCATCAAAGGCCATGTGTTTGCTCAGCAAAGGGCCTTCATCTTCTGCCATGCCCAACTTGTCTCGACTTTCTTTACTATCTCTCTCAATATGACATGAATTCTGGATTTCGATGAGTGTCGTCGATCCCTTCTACTTGCCTCCCGTGCATACTTTGGAACGACGGTCGGGCAGCTAGGAGAAGGAGCTGCGATCCTGCCCTTCAGGAAAAGCATGGTTGGACCCCAGGGCAATCTCAGGGCATTTATGTCGCCGATTAAAGGACCTGGTGAGGTCGTCTTCCCATACTGTATCCTTCTCGGCAGCTGACGGGCTTTGACAAAGGCAAGCTTGCGCCAACACTTATCGAAGATCTCCATCTCTACGACCCTCGCCGCCCTCTTGCGAATGGCCTAGATGTGCTCAGAGATGCGCCATGGTTCTATTCTGGCCACGACAACGTTGCTCCTTTACTACCGGAGGACAGTTGTCACCATGCTTGGTGCGCGAAGGGAAGGCAGGATGTGTTGCCCGCTCTCGATGCCCGAGCCAGTCCGGACTCGGTATACAAGTTTGCAGGTGTATGCCGAAAATGTCGCATGCATGTTGAACTAGTAGTCAATTATACTGTCAGGTGGGAATCGGAACCCTGTCCGAATTCGACCCATCCTTTACACCATTTCGTGCATTCACCTTGGCGAGAAGGTGTGGCGAGGAATGACAGTTTTCTTACTGGGGCCGAGACTAGAGGTGAGATTTTGGCTTTTGAGTGCTCCTCACCCACCTGCTCTGCGACAGTCTTTGTACGACTTCGAACTCCTGTACTGTCTGATGAACACGTTCGCCTCATGACTGATAGAGCACTTCTGAACTTGAGAGCGGAAGAGGTGATTGGTTTGGAACCGGCTCGATTTGAAGGACACAAGAAGCCAACTCCTGTAGATGTGCTGAGCGACTTGAGAAGCTACCTGAAGAACTCTTTTGAACACCAGGAGCCCAGACCTATCAAAGCTGACAATAAGAGGTTCAGCCTGAGGTTTGGAATCGACGGACAGGCTTGCAAGGACGTGTTGGACTTTCTGGGATTCAAATATGAACACCGAGAGCATTGGTTACCTCCTCAACCAAACTATGATGACTCGGCGCCATTCAGGGACCCTGTCAACATCTTCATGGATGACGTTGTATGGGAGATCAGCATTTTGATCTCGCAGTTGTCTGAGGACGATCGTCGTCAAGTTCATGATAATACCAGCCTGCCAGATGCAGACAAGGATCTTCTTCGGGTATTGGGTGCTCAGGACTATGATAAACACACCTCAGCTCGAACCGCAATCCTGGACCCCGCAACAAGAAACATTTGCTACACAGCGTTAGGAGCTCCTCAGGATGCCAGCGACGAGCTCGTGAGCTTCGCATATCGACAGCAGGTCCGCACCAATCGAAGGGAAGGGCCCTCGTATCTTTTGTACGTCCGTCAGATCGCGAACGAGAGAAGAAGCGAGTTGTTAGAGACCCTCGTTGCCACGGAGTACTCGGCGGGCAATTTCGACTCAGAACAATTAAATGAGGCATACCGCTACTTTGCGCTCTCTCCAAGAGACGATGGAGCCACCGACGACTTCATACTTGGCACCTTTCAAGCAAGGCTTCAAGATTCTATAAAGCATGAGGCCGACATGAGAGCTCGTCTCAGGATAATAGGGGTACATCGCAACAGTCAGCGCATTATAGATGTTGCGGAAGATGGTAAGTTGCTTGCAAGAGCTGAGCTTCTGCATACATCACTCATCCTTTGACAGCATTAAATACCTATGAGCAAGCGTTGGCATTCCTTGATACAGAGGCATCAGTTGCTGACGAATTCATCCCTACACTCTACACCACCAAGGTTAGTGCTTTCTCATGGCGAGTCACTATTTATGAGATGCTTTCGGCGGAAATCTATAGCAGCGGAAGTTCGTGCTAGCGCGGCTGACTCATCGAGAATGCAGACAAGTGAAGATCCGAAACTCAAGGAGAGCGCTCGGAAAGCAGTGAAGCTGATCGCAGAAGCACGATGCAGTACGGCACTCCAGAGCTGGCTGAGCACAGGCGAACTCGGCGAGATTGCAATGGACATTGGTGAAGCGTACCGACAATTTGGCATAGACGATCGCACAATCGACGAAGCAATGATTGAGTCGGCTTACAAAGTGGCAATGGAGGACAATCCAGGACAAGCTGATACGTACACCAAGGCTTTCAATGCTATTGTCGCTGACAGACAGGGATCGCACTTGCAAGCTACCTCTAGAGGTGGTCAGTCGTATCCAGATCTCGGTTTCCCAGACTGGCCAGTGGGCCTTGAGAACATTGGAAACACTTGTTATCTCAACAGCCTTTTGCAATTTCTGTTTACGATTCCAGAATTGCGAAATTTGGTCCTGAATTTTGATGACGTGAAAATGGAGCTGACTCCCGAAAACATTGCCCGGAAAAAGGTGGGCTCTCGGCAGATAACTTTGCGTGAGATAGAGCGTGCGCAACGATGTAAGCTTTGACCGAGCTTTACAAGCTGCTCCCAAAATAGTGTACTGACCATTTCAGTCGTGCTGAAGTTAAACGACCTCTTTCTGGAGATGATAAGATCGCCTCACAAATACGTGGCACCTGAACAAGAATTAACTCGGCTTACGCTAATGACATCTACTGCCGCTGAGAACATCAGGCGCAGATCGACCATTGGAGGCTCACGACCACTTGGGACTGTACGTGGACTTCCTGTGCAAGGACCATTAGGGCCGCCACCAGACGGAAATAGAGAAGACCCCAATGATCAAGCGATGCTATCGCCATTGGCGGAAGACGACACATTTCATCAAAGTCTGGGACCTAATGGTCAAGAGGCGCTTGACGCGTCAGATTCCGTACCGCTCTTAGGGCCTTCTGATGTTGAAATGGACCCGCTAGGAGACAATTCTAGCGAGGTTACACTAGTATCCACCCCAAGTATTGACGACTCTGTCATGGTTGACGGCGCATCGAAATCGGAGCAACAGCGCATATTCGGCAACAAGGAGAACTTACCACCGCACAAACCGGATGACTATGCTGGAAGCAATGCTGCGACCGCCGACACCTTAACTCGCCTTGCAGAGTCTTCACCGCCGAGGCTTCATGGGCAAAGCGCCGCTGCGGCCGCTTCAGCTGACCAAGAAAAGGGAATGACAGCAATCGCCGAAAACATCTCAGCAGAGCCACCAAGTCGGCCGCCGCCAATACCACCTCGCCCTTTACCAGCCCCTCAGCAAGACCATACTTTGGAGGAATATGCTCGGCAGCAGGACGTGACGGAAGTATTGAATCATGTGCTTTTCCAACTGTCTTGTGCCATCAAGCCGATTGGGTTCGACGAAGAAGGAGAGCAAGTTGACCAAATCAAAGATCTTTTCTATGGCAGAACCAAGCAGCACATAATGTCTGATGATAAAGATGAAGCCAAGAACGATAGATTCTGCAGCATCATCGTCAGACTCTTCTCGCTTCCCTACGACATTTATGCCGCTTTGGATGGCTATTTCGACGTTGAAGAAATTGCCAATAAGAAGAGATTCCTGTCAATAAGCAGGCTCCCTCCAATTTTTCAAATCCAGATCGATCGCGCCGGATTAGACCAAAGGAAGAACAACCACCACGTCGAATTGAAGGAAACAATGTACCTGGATCGTTATCTTGAAGAGGACACAAATCCTGCCTTGATGGAACGACGTCAGGAGGCATGGATTTGGAAAAAGGAGCTTGCTGATCTGGAGGCTCGGCGGTTGGAGTTGACAACAGACGAGGTGGGTTCTCTTGGAAACTTAAATTGAGAGGCTCACTGACACAAATAGTCCCATTCTGATGCGCAAACGACGTTTCATGATGCGCGGACAGCCCTCATGCACCTTCAGGAATTGTCTAGCAGAGGCGAGGAAGGATTGGAAATACCTCTGACAGCTATTGCTACTCTGGAGGCATTAGCAGAGAAAACCCAATTGGAGCTGCAAGGTATGCTTCTTACTTGGTCTTTTAAATTGGCGGTCCGGATCACTGACGGACAGACCTCACATCACGCAGCAAAGACCTTTCGACTAATATCAACTCACAATTCGCGGATTCGGCTTTTCGACGTCATGCATATCGCTTGCACGCTGCCTTTTTCCACCATGGTAGTGCTTCGTCCGGACATTATTGGATCTACATTTACGATTTCCGGAAAGAGATCTGGTTGAAATACAATGACACGAGAGTAGAAGAGGTGAAAGACACAAACGAGATCTTTCGCAAACCCTCAGAAGTTGAGTTTAGACAATGGAATGGTCCATCGAATCCTTACTACCTGGTCTATGTTCGAGATGAAGACAAGGACAAACTGGTGGAAAGCGTTTGCAGAGACATGCAACTACCAGTTGAGCCCCCGAGAGATATCGAGATGAGGGACGTGGTAGGAGCTGCTAATGGCGGGAGAGCTGACGATGCACAAAGTGAGCACTCAGTATCTATCCCTCTTACTCTTCGGGAGGGAATCAACCCCAGTGGTGAATGGGATCACTCGGAGGCTAATGTGTACGCTAAGTGGTAGATGTTGATCCAGACAGACGATTTCTAGAAGGCAATGACGGAGACGGCCCTATGTCCATGCTGGAGCCTCTAGTCTGATCGATACTATGGCACATGTCCTGCACTGGGCTCGGATGATCTCTTCTGATGGCTGTCTTCAATTCTTGTATTCACTTTTAGGTCTTGCCACTGTTTTGGCCTTATTGCTTAGCGAGCGACCAGGATTGTGCACTTTGTACTTGTGATCAGAGCTCAAGAGCGCTCCTTGTTACCCGAACGGCAAGACAAGGAGTGACCCACACAGCGCGAAGGACGTTCTGCTGGAATAGATCAAAGAGGGCCAGATGAAGTACAAGTAGTTGAAGTGCTGGCCTTGCCAACCAACAATGAAAATCTACGCTAAATTCTTATCTAACTTCTGGACTGTTTGCTGTAGAAAAGGGAGTGGTTACTGATGGAGCCAACCTGTTAGCGAAATCGCAATAGCTCATGCGATCACGACAAATATCGACCTCGTCACAGCGGTCCTCCAACACTGACGGTGAAACCCGATCCCTGGTCCTAGGAATTACTATCCAATACGTACGGAGTACCAGTACATGATTTTGTGCCGCTCATCTCCCTGCCCCCACCTCTCAACATGCCGACCCGCGAGTAGCGCTCCCCAAGATCAAAGGCGCAGCCATGTTCAGGTGACTATTCTGCAACTCGTATCAACTAACGGGCAATGCGGATCATCACTCAAGACAGTTGCGCTGCCACGTATTGGAACATGCGTTGTCTCGCATTTCGACTGGGCCCGGAGGCCTCTGGCAGAAATCGAGTCGGAAGGTTCCAACAATAGATGATCGTACCACATAACCCCACCCCATGAACTACATGTCTCATTCATGTTCACATCTCCTATCATCGATCGATCGCCCTTACGTCTAGACACTGCCCCCTTCAAGGCGCTACATCGTGGATGGGGTTCCGAGGAACCGTAGTCCACGCCGATGCTTCTCCCACACGATCCACAATTCACACCTAGATTATCCTGCTTGCATGGTCAAGCTCGCTTAATCTACTGCATCTCGTCAAGGGACCTGGTGATGATTGATCGTGTTGCCAGGATCAATTCTTTTCTCGGGTTAAACGACCGGGACATTGTTTCTGTCTTTTACCGCACCAATAGTGAGAGGTGAGACAGTGTTCTCCTTACCGTCTCAAGTACCGTGTATATACCATTGTATAGTGGTGGCGTCTGGAGCAGCACAGCCTTCTGAATATTTGAACCGTACCCTGTAGGCGCTTCGGAACGTTTTGTTTTTTGGCTTGGTACTTGCTACCCACAAATATCTCACGATTCTAAGCTCAAGAGTGGTCCAAGTGAACGAGGCATATACTCCGTAACATGAATCACGCTTCCAGTGCGAACCATTTTAACCGAAGGCTGCCAGTTACACAGTCAGTGGGGCAAGTCTCTACTTTAGTACTCCCGTTAATTCTTTACACTAGAGGCTCGTCTGTCCTCGTTACGAATACGAGTAGGCCAGAAAGCAAGTGGAATTATCCCAACGTGACGCAGGGATGAGAGAAACGGACTTGCCTTTTGACAGTGCGAGACAGGGTTGCAAACAAGCACATTCGTCTTTCGATCCGCTTCATGAAAGGCAATCTCCGATTCGATAGACGTTAAGAAGGCGGATCTTCGGAAATGTGCAACTTATGCGGGAAGAGAGGAGGCAGAAACGAATATAAAAAGGCCTTGGAATCACCTCTTTCAAAACATACTCACGAGTCCTCCTTTAAGTTTATAGTCCAAATTTCGCACTCATTTCATACTCAATTGGACCTCTCATCAATATCATAGTCAACCACAGCCATGAAGGTCTCCACGATCATGCTGACCGGCCTAATGGGGGCTGCTGTCTCAGCATTCCGCATGGTTCTCTGGTCCGAATATAGCTACCAAGGAAGACAAAGCAGCTTTGTACGAGATCCTTAACCCTCTCCAGTCACTCTCCCTCCGCTCCCCAGATGACCTGAAATGTGAGATAAGCATGCTGAAGCAAACACCCAGTCCACCACGTAAGGACCATGTTTATTTCATCCGTTTCCCCACGGGATCTCGTTAATTCGTCAATCAGAGGATCACATCTAACCGGATTCCCTGCCAAATCTTGGATCTGGCAATCTGGATTTAATGACGGGTGTTGCGTCGTGTTTTGCAGAGCCCGCACGGTACGTGGAAATTCTGAGCCCAAAACCCCAACTGTCTCTCCACCATGTATCCTTTCCGGTCTCTCGAATTCCATGCCCTTTTGGTGCTACCACTCTGTTCGTGCAGCCTCAACTTCAAAACTCTCCCACCATCGCACCTGACTTGTTCCGTTCAACCGCCAAAATACTAACTCACGTCCTCTCGGCAGAACGTTGGCAAATATTGTGGCTCCGCGTCCAAATCCCAGTCCTCTGCTGGCACCACCAAAGTCGTCATCGGCTGCGGGTCTGACGTCTTGAACTGCTGAAGGGTCAAGTCTCGTGTGCCGCACACCTGCTGCACCCAAGACAGGACCGGTGGATCGAACGTTGAGAAGTGTAGTGCTTGGAACTGATGTACTACTACTACTACGGTCACGCTCACCAAAAGTCATTGATCTCGCGCTTTCTTAATCAATTGATTGACTATCATTGTCAGTCATTCCAGAAGAAACCTGAGCTTGTCCCGTCCCGTCCCGTCCCGTCCCCTCTCCCTCTTCCGCCTGGCTCCCGATTCGTCATCATCGCCCTAGCTAGTGCGTGCGCTGCTTAAAGTAAGGGGCCAGATCTTGTAGTGCTTCCCCCCCCAGCCCCGGCCTCTACTCTCAAACATATCCCTCGTATTGCGTTTGCATCCTTCTCAACGCCCATTCCAGGGCCAAGGTCTTCTCTCGCAGAACCTTGAAAATTCTCTACCCAGGTTCAGGGACAACAACTTACTGTATCGAGAAGGCAGAAAGTGGTAAGATATGGCGAGGCCTATTCAATAATACATTGAGAGTAAAAAGAAACAGCATCTGGAAACCCGATCCCGCCACTGCAAAGCTTGGTGAGGTGGTAAGTCGCAAAGAACTGGATGGTTGTCGAATTCGTCATCACAACACACTGATTACTTCCTCAGGTTTTTGAGGAGACCTCCGCGCGCGTTGGCTATGATAGAGAGACTGCAGGACCAGTACAAGCCGACCATGGACATATTGTGAAATTCGCAGGTGCAGATGACGGAGACTATGAAAGCGTGTGGGGCAAGATCATGATTCTCAAAAGGAAGGCTACTCAAAGTCCGTCGCCGGCTTTCTTTCTTGATCATTTGTTGCAAAAGAAATGTCCCTCACTTAGTGTTCACACGCGAAATTCAGTCAAATACCCATTCACTCAGCTGACCACCATTTTTCTGATCGCAGTGCACTCGATTCCTGGGACCGGCAGAGCGGGTGAGTTACGTTTCGGAGTATCTGGAGGACCGGTTATGTAAGGAAAAGGATCACGAGGTGCAACACGCCTGTTTGAAAGATAGGAAGAGGATTATGGAGAGATCCTCAGACCAAACTTTTACGTTGGCTTGGCTTCATCATTACGGTCGCTCACATGCATTGTACCTCAATGTCGATCATTGTGCATATAGGGCCGGGTTTTCTTTTTTGGCATCTCCGTTTTTCAATCTCAAAGGTAGCATCATTATGTTTCCGGATCTAAACTGATCTGTTTGTGATAGCTCCATCGACTCCAATCGGACCTATGTTCTCGATGCCATTTGAGAGAGACAGTCGATTCATTGGCCGTGAAGGCATTCTCGGTCAGGTCCAAGAACTGCTTCATACCCAACACCGCGTGTCGCTTCATGGATTAGGAGGCATTGGGTATCTTTCTTCAATCGACAATTTTATGAGCAGATAATGACCGAAGCAGGAAATCTCAAATTGCCATTGAGTACGCTTACAGGTTTCACGACACTAACCCCCAAGGCCACGTGTTCTGGGTGTATGCAGCCAATGCTGCTCGGTTCGATGAAGCATATAGGAGTATTGCCCAGCAAATGGAAATTCCTCGTGTTGATGATCCGGACGCTGATGTTTGCGAACTTGTTTCGGATTGGCTTAACGAGGATGACAGCGGAGAATGGCTCATGATCCTGGACAATGCGGATAATAAAGACTTATTTTTCTGGTCAGGCGATTCTGACAGGCCCAATCAAGTCAGTCTGATAAAGAAGCCTTTGGTCGACTACCTTCCAAGGAGACTGAATTCCAAACGATCACTCATTGTTACAACGAGAAAAAGGCCGCTTGGGGAGGAATTGTGTAATGGAGAGCCATGTATAGAAATCCTACCATTTGCACCGCTGGAAGCAAGAAACCTGTTACGATCAAAAGCTGGAAGCATTGCAGACGGTTGGGATGATTCAGATTCCGAAACACTATTGGACATGCTGGATTGCATCCCTCTCGCCATCACGCAAGCGGCGGCTTTTATAAGGCGGTCTAGGATGTCCTTACCAAGATACCTAGAGGCACTCAAGAGGGATGAGCAGAACTTCAAGATCATCGAAGAGAGTGTGGGATCCCTAATTCCATCTTCCTGACCTGGAATTTATCGTCCGATCAGATAAGCGAGCAAGAACCTCGGGCGGCGGAGATGCTATCCCTCATGGCAATGTTTGAACGGCAGCAGATTCCGGAGTTGTTGCTGCGGAGACGGGAAGAAAGAGATGTTGACTTTGTCACAGCGAGTGGGGCTTTGGACGGTCTCTCGTTGATCACGAGAGAAGTTGGGAAAGAGACATTTGCGATGCACCGGCTGGTGCAGCTGTCCGTCCACGTTTGGCTCGAGCAACGCAATGAGAAAGCGCGCTACGAGGAGGAAGCGTTGGCGGTGCTAGCGGACAAATTTCCTAAAGGGGAGTATGGCGATTGAGAAACTTGTGAGGCCCTGTCCCCTCATGCTCAAGCGGTTTTGGAGTATCACTTGATTGCAGAACGTAGCATGATACAACGTGCGGACCTTCTATGCAGTATCGGCTGGTTTAGATTGCAACAAGGAAGATATGAACTGATCCACGGAACGGGGCTGGAGAGCTATGAATGCTATCGTAAACAGCGTGGGAACGATTATACCGGAACACTAAGCAGTTTGGTTTTGATAGCGTTGGCGCTTCAACATCAAAGACAGTATAAAGATTCTAAGAAGCTACATCGACGAGCATTAAGAGGAAACGAGAAGATATTGAAAGTCGAGCATCCAAATATACTGGCCAGCGTCAGTAATCTGGCAGAGGCGCTTTGAGCTCAGGGAAAGTATAACGTGTCAGAGGAGCTGCATCGACGAGCATTGGAAGGACATGAGAAGATGCTGGAAGTCGAGCATCCGGACACATTGGCCAGCGTCCACAATCTGGCACAGGTGCTTCGAGATCAGGGAAAGTATGACGTGGTAGAGGAGCTGCACCGACGAGCATTGAAAGGAAAAGAGAAGATGTTAGGAGTCGAGCATCCGGACACATTGACTAGCGTTTACTGTTTAGCATATCTTCTCGGAACCCAGGAACGGTATGAGGATGCAACCGTGCTCTATCAAAGAGCCATAGCGGGCTATCGAAAGACGCTCACGTCTCACCATCCGAGGACCATAGCGTGCTCTCAACATCACTCGTTAATGCTGGAAGAAAGGAAAAAAGGAGGGCCCAGCGATGGAGGCTGACTGACCGCCCACGCAGGAACTGCATCCAAAGTTTATATGGCGCGAGACTTGGGAGGAGGACTTGGATCCATGTTTGGCGTCACCACCCTTGCCCCCTACGTTGCTTTTCTATATAGTGTCGATATTCTTCCCCCTTCTAGAAAACAGATGTAACCACGATGACAATTCTATAATCGATCTTACCCCAACTGATTCATCCGTCTGATGTTTGTCATATGATTACAAAACCTGATGCTAACCGCACTTGTTATATAAGAGGGAACCGAAGATTAGTGAACTCTAGAATTGTGCGTTTTGACTAGTTCCATCTTGATGGCACTGATTCCGCTTCCTCTCTTCTTGGAAGTTTGATGCTGATCATTGATCCGCCAAACTCACCCACTCCCCCAAGCGCCAGCCGCACCAATCCAGTGACGCAGGGGATCACAGATTGCTAGGTCACTTTCACTTGTTCAGTGCGCCAAGAGAACCGATAGTGAACGGATGGTCCTTCATCTCGCCCTTGCTCTTCGAGGTAAGCGCACGGTTGTTTTCCCCAGTTGAGGTGTCAGATGCTCCTCGCCTAGCACTCCTACACGTCTCCAGTACCTTGCATCTCGAGCTCTTCGGCCTACTCCCATCGCCCTGGACTACTATACGTGGATGCTAAGTTGGCCATACTCAATAGCGTCGCTGGATGCTCCGCGTCCAGTGCTCTCTGCCTGATGTCCAGAAGCTTCTTGATCGAGCTGCGTAGCTCGACAATATTTCCCCCGGAAAGACAATACATGCGCTAGAAACACAATACTATCCACCGTCTCAAAGTGGTCGATGCCTAAGATTTTCCGTCGGCTGTCCACTGCCCGCCAACTCATCTCTTTGGCTTCATTCTATTTTCCTCAACACCTTTGTAATCTTCTGTAACGTTTGTCTTACGTTTACATCAATCTTCTTTACTTTAGGCCCCAAAGGAAAATTCCCTCGAGAACCACCGTTTCGTTTTGCGTACTGGAACAGCCTGCTTCGGTGGCGGCGCGTACAATAACGGCGGAGGTGCATCCCACGACTGGCGAGGCTGATAGGTGAAGGACTGTTGCTGCTGCAATGCCATTGAGGCTGCTGGATCCGGTTGCTGAAACGTCGGTGAGCTAGGATAGCCCGGCTGAGTAATTGGCGGTGGCGATGGCACGTATGTCGGTGCCCCGATCTGCGGAAATTGTTGAGGATGAGGAGATAGAGGAACGTGAGGGTTTGGAGACGGCGGTGGTAGAGGGTATGAAGAGTAGGGTGGAGACTGAGGAGTCTGAGACTGCGAATGAGTAATGTGCGGTATATTTAGTTGCGTAGTTGAGGTAGGTTGGTATATAGGGTGCTGCAGCTGCATCTGAGGGGCCTGTGTGAATTGCTGGTGATGTTGCGGTATTTCTGTTCCCGTGTTTTGGAACTGATATTGTGCTGGCTGGTTACAGAGATTGGGTGAAGGCACGGGTGGCCATGGCTCCTGTTGCGATTGATAAGGGGCTTGCGCACTCAGTTGGCTGTAAGCACATCCGAGGCCTGGCATGGAAGTTGAAACCTCGGGAGGCGATTGTGTTTGGTTGTAGTGAGAAGGGCTTAAACTCCACCGCGGTGGTGGGGAGATTGAAGGCGGGCTGCCCACTGGTGGCGACGAGGGAAGCAGTGACTGTGCCCTTCGTGGAGCCAGATCCATCTGTGTGATGGCTGGGTTTTGCGGCTGTGGTGCACTAGTCGCAGGTGAGAGGACCGAATTGCGATGAGCCGGAGCGCAGTCCATAGGGAGAAGTGGCAGTGGTGCTACAATAGCGGGACCTTCCGCGGGGGCTGGTGAGACACGAGCCTGTGAAGATAGATTCTGAAGGATCGGAGGTGTGGCCGCTTGCATTTGACCGCCTGGAGCAGGGTCGAGCGGTGGTATTGACTGTGATGCGGGACTTATAGTGTTGGTCCGAGATTCTCCATGACCCGATGCTCCTGGCTGTTTGATATTATAGGTAATTGGAGGAACACTGAAAGCACCCGATGCTGGGGGGTGGTTATCCGGCGAAGCGATGGGCGGAATTGTGGGGAGACTCTGGTGCCGTCCAGAAGCCGTCGCCGCAGGCGACATGGAAGAGTTACTGCTGACCCGCAATGGTGGTGGAGAAGGAAACGGTGATATTGCAACACTGCTCGGATCAACTGAAACAGGGGAGAATGTCCTCAGGAGAATGGCTGGCTCGGCATTCAGCCCACCCTTGGCCAGCTTAATCGGTGTATCGCCATTGCTTGCCGCAACATCTCTATTCGCTCCCGCCTCGAGAAGTGCCTTTACGACCTCTTTCTGACCTCCTATTGCAGCTAGGTGAAGTGCTGTCTGTCCCCTCGAGTTTCTCGTTTCGAGATTTGCTCCTCGGGCTACCAGAGTCCGCACAGCATCCTCGTGTCCTTCGGATGCGGCAAGATGAAGTGCCGTTTTCCGTTGTTTGGTAAAAGCATCGACAGGGACACCAAGGTTAGCAAGCATCTCTATTGTGGGGGCTCTACCACGGAAAGCTGCGCAGTGGAGCGCTGTCCATGACTGCTCGGTCATAGCTTGGACGAACACACCTCGCTGAACGATGAATTGAAGAATAGGAAGGACGCCAGCCCAAGCTGCGAAATGGATAACGTTCCAACCTTGAGTTGTCACATGATGGATGTTCGCGCCTCGATCAACTAAAAGCTTGACAACAGCCTCATGGCCGCCAGCAGCAGCAGAGTGCAAAGCTGAACTGTTAGACCCGAAGTCTTTTTTCCAGAGCTCGAATTGCTTCTTGTCGATTTCGTCAGCTGCTCTTAGGCTTATGTCGACTAGAACCGGAGCATGTCGTACAAAGAAGCGCATCCCCTTCGCAGAAGTCGACTCCACGTAGTTATGGTTTACATCCATCCCACGATCCAGTACCAATGTTACTAACGTCGTCTGTCCTCTTCGGGCCACCATATTCAGCACAGGCTCTTCGTTACAAACTTGCTTTGCCCCGTGATCGAGCAGCCAAGTGAAGACATTCACACTCCCTCGGTATCCAGCAATCCATAGTGGAGTATTAAGTCCCGTGTCCTTCTTATTTAGCCGAGCCTCGAAACCTGGCTGTTGGGCGAGTTGTTCGGCAATGACACGGAGGTCGAAGAATGCCGCTAAATGTAACAGGGGAAGGTTCGGAGCGGAACTTCTTTCTTGCCCATAGATAGCTTCCCATATTGAAAGCCACCAATTCCTGCGTACTGGAGACTGGGGCCCAAAAAATGGGGAAGCGAAATTGGCCTGCGCAGGATATGCCTTACGGAGATGATCGGTCCAATTGAATATGGCGTAGTTGGCGAATGGGAACCTCGTCAACCGGTCGGTGTCCTGTTGCCAGGTTTCTTTAACCCACATAGTATGTTCGCCAGATAGCAAGCGAATGGGGCCTTCTTGGAGAGAGCCTCCTTCCAGATATGAGAGGCAAGCATAGGCAACTTCTGCATGTGTGGCAGATTCGTTGACCCAAAGTGGTTGCAATCTCGGATCTTCCCTTAGCTGAGAGGTTTCTCGGGTCAAAAGGTCTTTAGTGGTCGCGTGTGCGAGGCTTAGCTCCTGATTCTCGCTCACTGACAGCAGGTTCCCGCATGAATCTATGGCATCCTTCAAAGTCTCCAATAGAGGGCCCTCCGGTTGACCATTGAGGAAATAGAGCATCGTGTTAAGCTCTTGCACGGTGAGCGGCCGAAAAGCAGTCGTTACCCACCGAATAACGAATGAAGCGACGGGTATACGTTCCGGTGGGATTTGCAGGAGTATCTGACAGCAAACTCCGTCAACGCCATCCGGCAAGTTCTCCAAAGCTTTCTGCGTATCGCGAGATTGGAAATTTCTCAGTTGATCGATGGCCATGTCAATCCATAGGAACGTCCCGTTGCCACGCTTCTTCAGGTCCTCTTTCAGATGAGCTTTCAACGCATCGTCATACGGATGGGATTCAGCAAGCTTGTCCACTTTGGATTCTATGTATAGAGTCAGTGAGTTTAAATAATCCTGGGCTACTTGGCTTTCTATCGTGCCGCACGTGTGTTGTGAAAAAGTGGCAGTCGTCTGCTGCCCGGGTACGGGTGGAGAGGCTGATAATTGTGTCGAGGAGCACGATCGTGATTGTTGGTTGGACGGGCTGGGAAACTTCACACGAGGAAACCCAGCCAGCTCGGTTACCATGCAGTCCGGGTCTTCGCGACTCAGCAATGCCAGTTTGAACATCATTTTCCCTGCTGCCAATGTCGCACGTTGACGCCCTTGTGGATTCTGAGTCTCATCGTGGGGCTCTGCGTGATCGGAGTTGAGAGACAGTCTTTGCAGCGAATCAGACATGTCTACTGAACCGGAATAACGCTGGAAGAAGTCGCTGACTTTCTTGAGGAAATGCTCTAGGCATTCGAGGGAGCTTTGACTGCATTCATCCAGCCCATCAATCACGCAGTAGACTGGGCCAGTCTCGGGATCCCTGACCATATCCTCGAAGATCCTCCACATGGCTTCGATGCTAGAATTCTGGAAGAGAGCATCTTCTCGCACTTCGTAGTCCGGAAGGATGTGTTTGATGAGTTTTGGTCGTTGCCGGAGAAGTGAGAAAATAAGCCCTCTAAGGATGTTGATAGCACTGTTCCTCTTCTGGTCGCGGCCTTCGCAGAAGTAAAAGAGTAAGACGGCACTTGATGCTTTGAATCCTTCCAATTCCTCAGTCAGGAAGACGCTCATCATTGTCTTTCCCATTCCGGGGCCTCCAGATATCCACAGAAGCTGTGTTCCGCTCTTCGCATGGACCCATATCTTATACTGCGGATTGCCAACAAGCCATTTGCATGTTTCAGGTACTACCCTGCCACGGAAGCTGATGTATCTTGCTCGGTCCTCGGTAGGGTCTGTAACGAACAGAGCGTGGAGGCATTTCTTTCTTTCATTTGCTCCTGACGGATCGGCATCTAGACCTGGTGAGTCGAAGGTTTTGAGTGTAAGATGGATAAGCTTACTTATGTTGATGACATTGTTTCCGCCAGCAGAGAAGTTATTGCCCATAATCTCATAGCCAAAATTCGTCACAGCTCCAGTAATACGATGTCCGAACTGATCCTTCGTGCCGGCCATCTTGAAGGTTTGCGCCAGGCGGTATAACTCAGCAAAGGTTCGGCTACAGATAGAGTGACCAGATAGGTCACGGAATTCATGTACCTGAGACCAGCCGTGCGTGAATGAGGGCCAATTGAGACTCCAGGGTCGCAGCGCGATGAGAACTTAGCCTTAAGTAGTCCTAATTATGTCGACGTTGTTCTTTCTCACGACTAGCTAGCCGTGCGGATGCGCTGGGTCGCGCATGGTCCAAGAACGCTGTAAGCTTGATTATGAGTGATAGAGAAATCTGAGATACTCTTCTGGAAGTAAAAGAGGGAGCGACAATCGAAGTTCAGAGACCCAGGCGACAGATAGAGAAAACAACCACATCGTCAAGGCTAGACCAAGGACAGAAGGCTGCGACCCTCATCGCACGTCTCAGTATGAGGAGCGGCTGAAGAGCTGAAAAGAGGAGGCTTCATTTGGATGGATATCCGGGCCACAGGCTGCATAGGGCCAGGCTCCATTGGGCGCAGTGTGAAAGGGTCATTCATGTGCCCTTCTGATATTTACCTCAAGGTGCGGGGTTTTCACTTCTTTGGCAGATGAATTCGACAGACCCGAGAATCTCATAGCAAGGAAGAAGAAAACAGGCCAATACTGAAGGAGGACCTACAACAGAATCAAGCCAAGTTCGTGGTCAGCGAAATTCCCCCTGTAGGGGGCCCCACCCTAGCAGGGGGTATACCCCTGCATAGGCCACTCGCCGCAGGCGAATGATGGATAGTTTAATAAGCATATCAGCTCAATAAATATTTTTCTGTTAGGAGTGCTAAGAGAGGTGAAGTACTTAGGTTGGTTGTGCTGCCATGATGCGTGAAACGCATCATTCTGTCCTTTTGGCGCAGTGGTCTGCGGAGGTACGGCGCATTCTGACATTTTCTATATGTTTATTGTGAAATACGTTGTAGATAGCTCTAGGCTGCGAAATGGTGCGGGCTCAACCCGGGTGGTCCGGTCCGGTCCCTAATTTGGTGGAATCAAAATCCGGGTGGTCCGGGCTGGACCATTTCTGGGCTGCCAAGAGCCCATTATATAATACTGAGCTGCCAAGAGCCCGAATATGTCTTGACATTATTAAGAAAAAGATAAGATTTTTTGCACTATATCTTTAAGAATAGATTTGTCTTAATCGAATCATACGATTTCGATCTACTCCAAACTCGCGAGCAGTTGCTGCAACGTTGACCTCCTCTCCAGCCTCTCGTACGCGCAGAATATCTTCAGCAGCTCTCCAGGCTAGTATATCCAAAGTTTCATTCGAATCAGACATATTATGATGGAGATATATACACAAAATGTACGCCGCGTTCGGACGCGTAGAAAAATGCTCATTGAGCTGATATGCTCATTAAGCTGTCCACCACTCGCCGCAGGCGAATGGCCTATGCAGGGGTATACCCCCTGCTAGGATGAGGCCCCATACAGGGGGGATGATGCCGCATCCAGCGAATGGTAGACCACCCAGGGGAAGGCTCGACGCCCTATTTCTTCGCAAATACGAGGCGGGCTCTAACCGCAATGTACGACGTACATCTTCCTTTTCGCGAGATCCACAGTTTTGGTGTTTGGTTGTAGAGCTGATCAAAGACAATGGACATGTTCAAGCATTGGCGACGGACATCTCCAGGAGAAGCCGGAGAGAGCGGTTCGCCAGAGCCGGTCGCGGAGAAAGGGTTCATTCATGTCCACCCCTCATCCCGCACATAGCACCCCACTGATAATGAGCAAGCTATTCTACTCAAGGTTCTTACGGCCTCAAGAAATGCTATGACAATGCAGAGGCCTCAGCAGAGTAAACCGACCCTGTTCGCTCCCATCGGCAAACCGAATCCATCACTAATGAGTTCACTCTTAGCATCCTCTTCGTCCACGGCCTGACCGGTAATCGAGAGACAACGTGGACGGACAAGTCAGGCGTTTTTTGGCCCGAGGCTCTACTAAAGGAGGATATCCCCAAGGCCCGAATTCTAACGTTCGGATATGACGCCGATGTCGTCCACTTCTGGGCCATGGCCAGCCAGAATCGAATCGGTAATCACGCCCAAAATTTAGTGAATGCTCTTGCCCAGCTACGGGGAAAAACGGACACGGTGGATTATATCCTTTCGCTGAGAGGTATTAGCGTTTGGCTGACGAATCGCAGAGCGAACGTCCACTTCTGTTTGTTGTCCATAGTCTTGGAGGGCTCGTGGTTGAGGATGTACGCAACCCGCCACAAATGGATGGCCAAGCTCACATTTCCACAGACATTACTAGCATCGAAGAACAGCGCAGAGCTGCACATTCGTCAAATACTCGAATGCACCACTGCCATCGCTTTCCTTGGGACTCCTCATTGTGGCAGTGATCTTGCTCGTTGGGCGAAAATGTTCGGCAACTTCACGGCCATCTTCAAGAGCACAAACACAAATCTGCCGTCAGTGCTTCAGCCGAACTCCGAAGTCCTTGCTAGGATTCAACAGGAGTTCCATACTATGCTCCGCGCGCGAAGGGATGCTGGGAAAGGTGAAGTGAACATCACGTGTTTCTATGAGGAACTGCCCGTCAGAGGTGTAGGAGAGGTAGGCCTGTTGCATTCCATTGTCAGTATGTGTCATTCAGGATGCTGTGGACATCTTCATCAAACTGTCACCTCAAGCTTTCCAAACCTTCCCCGTTAGTCATGCCGTTACGTCAGGATATGGCACTCTGGCAAAGCATCGATGAATGCCTTTTGACTCTTATAGTCATTTTTCTTTCGAAATATGGTGATCGCCTTTCTCTCTCTCTGGATTTTCCAAGGAAAGATGAAGCTGACCCGGCGTTCAGATTGTCCCCATGCACTCCGCTATCCTTCCCGCTTACAACTATATCGGAATCAGGGCAAATCACATGGATATGCCAAAAGTCAGCTCGTCAGAGGAACCAGGATACCTTGCTATTTCTGGTGAGCTCCGGCGATGGGTCAAAGCCGTCCCCACTGCTTCGACAACCCCACAATCTATGATGCAAGGCCAGTATGGGCAGTCATTTTCCTCGGCTGTGCAAGGCTCCGCCTTCAATACGCCTCAAAACTCTGGCTATATGTATCCTCCCGACCATGGTCAGGCCCGAGAGGGCTACAATTCACAGTTCCCGTGGCCATACCACGTCCTTCCCGGCCAACATCCTTCGCCTTTCTACCCTTCCAACGCGCAAAATTACGTATATCCGCATGGCTCACCGACTCCACAGCAACAGCCACAGCCACAGCCACAGCCATTACAGCTAGAGTATGGTCACCGGCTGTACCAAGGCGGCAATGTCATAGAGGGCCAAACCACCATATCTGGGAGCGGAAAGGCCGTGCAGGGCAACAACATTAGCTCCGAAAGGGATGTAACGTTTAACCTCTGATGAAGAGTTCATACCCTCCTCCTGCTTGCTAGAAGGATTACTTCGTCATTAAATAGACTCAATGCTTACACTCTCAAAGTGCTATCGGATCGTTCAGAAACTCTCTGCCAGGTGGACGACACTTCGTATGCTCGAAATTTTGCTGATACAGCAGCTGTATCTTTCATGAGGGTAAACGTTACGTTCTCAGTTGGGTTTGCTCGCCCTGGCTCTCAAATGATTAGTAGTTAGGTGACTGTTATACCCATGAGATATCTGCGAGACCGTTGTCGTTGCCTCTGGTGGTAGAATGCAGCTTTAAGTGGGTGAGCTGGGTGAGTCAGGTGATGCGACACCCAAACCCGGGGTTGATGGCTCATCCACCACTCACCCACATCATCCATAGCCTCGCCCATTATCCTGCCCTATCGACAGTACCTGTCTACGCGTTTCTCATAACTAGGCTTTTGCGAGCGGTGCCAAGAGACTGACGTCGAGCGGTTGTAGTAGATGTGTAGAATGAGATGGTAAGCATGACGGAACGATTGAGTGATCACGGCAATATGATATGAACTCATCAGATATGTGGCTTTCGTGGCTGGTCGAGGATAAGGAGACAAGGGGTCCCTATTGTACGCTGGCGGGTGTGCTTGTCACATCCATCTTCCAACCACTGTACGCCAGTCTCGTTATCAGACCACCCCTCAGGGCTGACTCGAATTGAGGCTTGTCGATCATAGAAAGCCTTACCCCATGAGGTGTGTATCAAATTGACATGGGAAGGAAGATGTACGTTGGTAGTACATAGCCTGTTGCAGAGATACACACTCAATGAGAGACACCCATTCCCGATTCGCTGGCTGAATCGTGTACCGATAGCAATCAGCGCGTGGTACGATGACTTTAGCGCTATCAAAGAGTCCCACAGCAAAGCCTCTCTCGTCCATATTGTATACGTCGTCGTCGACTGTCCCATCCTTCTAACGGGTAGATTGGCAGAGCTTGAATCGGTATTTGATTTCTGCCACGTTTCTAGCGTCTTTTGTGTTCTGATGGAGTGACAGCAAGTATTGGGCATTGGTATCGGTGTGACGAGCGAAGAGTTGTCTGTACCAGGTAGGGCCGAGAGTATCGTTGTCTCCTTTGTAATGTCGAAGGCGTACGGCCATCTTTTCCAGTTGCAGAATACGGGGGGGCCACTCCCATTCTATTAATTGCAATACGCCGTGGATTAGACCAGTTTCTTCGAGTGCTGTAAGCCGTTGTCGACTTTCGTGATACTCTTTGCAGAGCGGCGACCATTCAGTTGATGTTGTAGCGTGGATCGAGGTACCTTGTAGATGAAGGAAATCTCTCGTACAGATGGCATCGGCGATTTGGCTTTTCGAGCGATCGCGCGTTTTTAAACTGACGCTAAGAGAAGGAATAGATTCAGAGGTTTCTTTTGATGTTGAAGATTTTCATGTGATGGACGTCGTCCAGCAATTTCCCCGCGATGTTCTCCAGTCGGTTCTTGGTGAGAAAACGGGAGCGTCTGCGGCAGAAGATCCGTACCAACGATAGGATCGAGGCCGACGTGAAATGGCACATCACGGTGGCAAACCCAGGGCATAGCGCGTGGAATCACCGACTCAACAGCGGCGCCCTCACTGTCATCGTTGCTTGGGTTATGCCGAAGATGCAGGCCCCATGGCTGTCCTCGTGGTGAGCATTCGACTCAGTCACATCGATTGAATTCTGTTGTAGGTCCTCCTTGGCGGCTTACTCAGCATAGGCCAGTTTTCTTCTTCCTTGCTAATGTGCGTAGATACACTCATTCATCAAATTCACATTACAGTCTACAACGCGCTACTTGCACCCACGGAGGATCTGGAGAGCCTTCAGATGGACACAATTAGTATGAGGTAAGTGTTGGAGGACCGCTGTGACGAGGGACGGAGTACATAATTTGTCGTAATAGCACGGGCTATTGCAAAACAGCGTCAAAGGGAGCGGAAAACGGCAGCTACTGTCTCCGAACACAGCGTTGTGCTGTAGTATTTCCATTTGATCTAATTAGGTAGGATATCTGAGGCCGTGGAATTGTCAACTGGTCTTCTCGTTTCCACTTCTTGAGCGCTTTAACGCCCAAGTCACCATGGCTGCTTGCGCAAAACCCGGTTAGATAAGCGGCTTCACATACTGCATACGCCTTCTTTTCTGGCTGCTAACCCTTCTTGTAGTCTCCACAGCTTGGAAGAACACTCTTCTCACCTTTCAGCAAGTCAGAAAATACTCCGCTCCAGTTAATGGATCTATACCTGCGGCGAAGCAAAAATATGTTCCTACTTCTGGGTCTTACCCCAAAGGCTTCCTCGTTTCTGGCATCCATGTCGGTGTAAAGCCAAGTAACAACCACATTCCCGACCTAGCGATTGTTTCGTCTGAACGGCCTTGTTCCGCTGCTGCCGTGTTTACAAAGAATCAATTCCAGGCTGCGCCAGTGACAGTTAGCCGAGAAATCCTAGAAAAGCGCTCTGGGGAGGGGATCAGAGCCATCGTTATCAACTCCGGTTGCGCCAATGCCGTCACTGGCAAAGGTGGTCTTGAGGACGCAACTCATATGGCCACAGCCGTCGACGAGCAATATCCGCCAACTACAGACCCGTCCAGCAGCACCCTGGTAATGTCCACAGGTGTAATTGGGTGAGTACTTCTCAGAGTCTTTCTTGCCAGACTTGAGCAAAAGCATGAGTTGCAGAACGATGTTGTGGGAGCGCTCTACTCCCAAGATCTGTCCTACTATTTAAGTTCCACCTGAGCCAGAAAAGCTGAGATTCTTCATTAGGCAACGTCTCCCTATCCAAAAGATCATTTCCGCTATACCAAAAGCGTTTGAAAACCTCGATGGTTCCCACCAATCGTGGTTGACCACAGCCGGCGCAATCTGCACCACCGACACCTTCCCGAAACTCCTATCCACGCCCTTTACGCTCCCTTCCTCCCCTACCATAAGCTATAGTCTAGCGGGAATGACAAAGGGTGCCGGCATGATCCACCCTAACATGGCCACCCTTCTCGGTATCCTCTGTACTGACGCTCCCATTCCTGCCTCGACTCTGCAACCCCTGCTCACATATGCCGTTGATCGCTCATTCAACGCTATCAGTATCGATGGCGACACGAGTACTAACGACACCGTCGTACTTCTGGCTAATGGCGCAGCAGGCGGCCAGCCTATCACGTCTGCTACATCGGAAGACGGCATAGCGATGGGGAAAATCCTCATATCTTTTACCCAACAGCTGTCCCAATTGGTAGTCCGTGACGGGGAGGGAGCTACAAAATTCGTGCATATCCGGGTCATCAGCTCTCCATCTTTCGACGATGCGCGGCTCATAGCAAGTACAGTCGCTCGCAGCCCACTTGTTAAGACAGCCTTGTACGGCAAAGACGCCAATTGGGGTCGTGTTCTTTGCGCGATTGGTTACACGCAAGGTCTTGGCCACAAGGATGCGGTGATACCAGAACGGACGAGCGTCAGCTTCGTACCAACCGACGGTACCGAGCCCCTGAAACTACTTGTAAACGGGGAGCCGGAGTCGGTAGACGAGACGCGAGCGGCTCAGATCCTCGCGAAAGAAGATTTGGAAATCCTGGTAGACCTGGGAAAGGGCGAGAAGAGAGAGCACGAGGCCAGCTATTGGACATGCGATCTCAGTCACGAATGTGAGTTTTGTGGTATGGTCTTACGCCCTAGCTAATGATTACTAGACGTGACCATCAACGGCGATTACAGGACTTAAAGTGGGATCATATATTCGGAGACCAATAAACATGGCGCTTCAACCCTCCCGGACAAACGAACGGAGAATGTTCAAGTTGACGGTCCAACGTCTATTAATCTTGGGACTTTGCAGGGATTTGCCCCTGAAATCCGAATGTCTTGAACGGTCTGCTGCTCACGAAAGTAGTCAAGACTCTGAATCGGAAGATTTACGGGCACCTGGGTCAGTGTCCCTAAACTTGTCGGCAGATTGGATAATGGTCGACCACCTTACACATCTCAGAATACATGCCCGTACTCCCATCGATTCCTGGTCTCTGATGGTCAAGAAACCGCAGGAGCAGGGAATTCAGAAGCACTGTTACCCACGCCGGCGCAGCAACTACCCAGTCACGCGACGGTGGAGCAGCGCTCCCCCTTTGCGCGATAGAGGCCGAGACGGAGCAAGTGTCTGGCAGTCTCTTTGCGAGCTGCGTCCAGATCGGTACACTGCACTGGGAGTCCACTGAACTCGGAAGAAGTCTTGGCAGGCTGAATCATCAGCGTCTAATTGCGCGGCTACGCTTGAACCGGGCAACGTATTTTTAGAATAGCATCACTACTAGAATTGACGCAGGCTTCAGTCTCATCACCGGATGTGTCCACAATCACCAATTTCAGGCTCCAAGTCATGGTTGAATCAAGGACAACTTTGTCCCTGTACGCAAATCGTGTGCAATGCAGACAATGCCTTGACGCTAACAGATCACCGCGATGTAGTTGGATACGAGTCCCCATGCCAGACTAAAGGCAGTTACAGCCGGATTACGTCCTTTTCTTTTGCTGTGTCGTGACACTGCCCCATAGCTCACCTAGGATCACTCTGCGCGAGAAAGCAAGCTAAGTCGACAGCAGAAGCCGGCGCTCCTCCCGCTCTTGTTTGGGGATCAGGCCGACGCAGACTCTTGATATCTTGCCTGTCCCTTCACCCATGACAGCACCAGTGGAGGCTCGCTCACTGTCTTCATTGACTACGTTGTTCGCAAATCCTCCGCTATACCCTCGGAACCCCACTCACAAAGTCCTCGAACAACTAGTGTTGTATATTGTCCGAGTTCCAGGAAGCAGAGGTAAAAGAACATGCTGAAGCAATCTTGGAGGAAGGTCACTGAAGCCATGCGCAGACATATTTCTCACACCGCTCAAGGCTCCTACCAAGGCGTCTATCAGCGCGGAAGCAATACAATCCTCCCTGTACTATTTCCACATCTCTACACCAGAAGACGAAGCAGTGAAAACGTCCCTTGAGGAACACCGTCAATCATGGAGCTCAGAACGAGGCAGCCGAGCTGATGCAATACAGAGAAAGCCGCTTCCTTCATCTCCTTTTGCGGAATCTTTTACAGGCGAGCACTCACAAACTCGACCAAAGAGTTACCCAGACTTCCCGGGTCCAGTGGTCGAGTCCAAAAAATATGCTGAAGATGAAAGGCATCTCGAAAATGCCAGACACATTCCATTGAGGTCGTCCGACCGGACCGCTAATATTGCACGAAAGCCGGTGGGGCCCAGGGCGTTTAACTCGAAGGTGAAGACAGCAGACTCAGGTGTGATAGGAAGGAAGCCTGTGGGAGGCTCTCAAGCAGATGGAAGTACAAGGCAGAGCGGATCGCCAGGGTTTCCACATGAGTTTCAGAGCTTAAGAGGCGAACGGCCCGAGGACAGCGTGGGGGATGTAGGATCCAGTTGGTCTTTGGATCAAGCACATCGTTTCACCACAAACATTGCGTCTGATAGATCTCCTCCACGGCCACCGCTTCCCCCACGACCATCACAATCATTTTCCGAGCATGGAAAAAACGACTTCCGCGTCAGTGTCATCCGTAGAGATCCTACTTCTGGTTCACAATGGAATGTCGGCAGCCTATCAAGCGAACATAGACCAACACTACCGGACCGGGATTCGCTGAGAATTGAGATTACGACTCCTGGGTACCAAAAATTTGCGAGGCAACTCGATATTCAAGCGCAGCATTTCCAAGTAGGCAAGCAAGCTACAGCAGAACACACGGCTGCTAGCACCTCGGACAATCTTTCGAGCACTCATGAAAAGCATGCTTCAACACCAAAAGCCCCAAGACCATCATCTACGCACTTTGAACCAAGACTTTTCCGACGTGACATCATGCTAAACAGATCAACGCCTCCCTATCGGCCCAAAAGCTCACACCATCACCAACGAAGCAATTCATCAGACTCCTTCCCAACTTCTCCGTCGAAATCAGCAAGACTTACCTCGCCCAAAGCAGCAGCGCAACTCACTTTCTCATCCCCCTGGCACGGCACCTGCACATTCACCACCGGCATGGACGGCCGCAGCCTTAAATGCCGCCACAAGCTCCCATCAAGTAATCCCGAACAGTCGAATGACCCGGTCCTCGTCGCAGAGCTGAGGTTCAACCTCCCCTGGAGTGCGCTCCGGAACAGAGACACAAACGCTAGCGCGCTTGTCAGCGACGGTAAAAGACCAAAGTCTCTCGCCTTCCTCGGAGAAGACGCAAAACGCAGTTTCAAGAAGGGCATGGCGAGGATCAGGCAGGAGATCAATCCTACTTCTTCTGATCCGGAGCTACGTACCGGTTTCTCTAGCAGTACTCATACTCCAGGCGAACGCCAGGCCTTCACCACCCCTTCCTTTGCGCACGATGACACCTCCGACTCCTCTTCCACCCGTCTAGTTCTAAACCTAGGCCGCGAACGAGCCGGCGGGGGCAGGAAAGGCAAGAGTGCGAAGTTGGGGAAATTGGTGTTGAGGGATGAGGGGTTGAAAATGGCGGATCTGGTTGTGGCGGCTTGTATGGGGGTTTGGTGGGATGTTTATGAGGGGGGGTTTGGTGGGAGGGATACCTGATGCGGCGGGATGAAAGAGGGCTCTTGCTACGATTACCGCTGCAACGGGCGTTTAGAGGTATTTCTAGGTGACGTTGGCATGAGCATATGCATGTGCATGGATAGAGTTGGGAGGGAGGAATTCAAGCTTCTTTTTTCCGTCTTCCATACTTCCAGCACGAGCTCTAAGGCGGTCTCCCGGCGCCTGTCTGGCGCCACCAGCTTGCTCCTTTCATCTTCCTCCCTTTCACGTGGCCCAAGCCCTTGCAGGGGATTTGATTTGTTGCTTGGGGAGCATCAGACAGCTATGGCTGACTTGCCTGACAAGCCCACGGACCAATATCGTCCGAATACGCGTCTCCAAAAATCATCACGTTGAAGGACTCGAGCAGATGGGCTCGATTCCGGACCTCAAAGAGTTGGCTTGTTCCTTGCAGATGGTGCGTTGAGAGGGGACGGTCACCGCCAATTGGTCCGTCCGAGATGAATTCCAGGAGAGGCGCCTTTCCTCACGACTGGTGTGGCCATTGGAAGTGATGACACCGGACGACCTGGAATAGTGATCTTGTTGAGGCAGGAGCACGGGGTTCAAGAACCTCACACCACTGTTTTCGCGGCCCTACCCACCATACGGTCCTGATGACGCTCGTGCCATCCTGTGGCGTCTCAGGAACGACCACATGAGTGGGACGCAGCTCCAAGTACTGAATCCCGCCTACATTCTGCTCCACTCTCCTCGTCGCCACCACTTAGCCTCTCTCACGAAAACCTCAAACTCCCCTTAATCCTCTTCACCAGTCCACCCAACCAGCTCCGATTAGGCGCCTCCTCCAGCTCCTGAACCAACACATCATAATGCTCCGGATCGCTGCTCGGCCTCCTCAACTTCTCCGACATCGGACTCCCATTCGCGTACCGGTTCTCCAGTAACGAGTACAGTGCATTGACCTGGCGCATTTGGTAGGATTCGTCCCATGCTGCAGAGGAGGCTGAGGGAGGGACAGCGGACACGAGTGCTTCGTTGGATTTTACGGATGTGGTAGCTGCGTTGGGAGAGGGTGTGGGGGAGGATGGGTGGATCTTGAGGAGTCGTTGGCGCATTATGTGTTGGAAGGAGACGGTTTTGGGGCGGACGAGGTCGGTGGGCCAGAGGCGGAGGATGCGGTCCCAGTGTTTGTAGGCGAGCTGGGTGGGAGATGGTTAGTCACTGTAGGGGGGGATTACATCTGGGTTTCGGGGACATACTGAGGAGGATTTAGTTGCCATATTTGACAGTGGCAGTAAGGTAGCCGCTGATCAAAACCTGTGAGGGCTTGTGGATATGGCTTGATCGTGCTGAATGTATGGCTGAACGCCAATGGCTAAGGAGAGTTGCAATTGCAGGCGTCGATTCAATGCAATGCAATACAATATAGCAGCCTGGTGACGTTCTAGAAGCTGCTCCGTTATGGTAGGGAAAAGAATACGCTTGACTGACTAGCTAAATGCGGCAACTCAGGCGGTAGCGGAGAGTGACCCATCGGCGCATCAACGCAACATCATTCTTTGAAACATCTGTCTCTTCCTCACTACTTACAGATCATCCATCTCTACTTGACTGTCCGCGACTTTCTTCTCTCCCTGCCATCTTTACCTTCTTTAAAACCTACCTATCTAGGTCTGTGCTTCTTTACGGTGTCCGGCTCAGAATGAGCCCTCAAAGATACGAAGCTGTATGTAATCAATCGTTTCAGGAGGCCACCACAATTGGCAGCACAAGATGTATCTTACTGATTAAACTCCTCTACAGGTGAACGCTCACGACGACGATGATGTTGATGGTAACGACCAGGATACCGCCATAACACCCACATCTCGCCACTCGACTCCCTCACCACCTCCATCATTTCGATCCCATGCCTCATCACCCACCTTCAGGCGCCTACTTTCCCACGACGATCCTCTCCACAATGAAGAAGATCAAACACTAGCGGACACGTTCGACGATGGCGAAGCGTCCGACGCCGAAGACGGCGGTGACGACAGACAAAGACTCATGCGCGCTGATCCGGATGCCGCCGCGCGGGAGGCCGAATACCAACGAGAGCAGCCGCTTCCAACTACTCCTACCACCACTGGCACTCAACGATCACCAATGCCACGACGAGTAACGGAGCTCCCAGCCTTCCTACCCCCAGTCACCCGCCAACAACCCCAAGGCGGCAACGACGGCGTCTTCGCCAATCTTGCCGCCAAGCCCGAACGCGGCGATACTGGAGATGAAAAGCCTCCCGTACGTTTCCCTCAAACTGCCCAAAAACACCAGCCCTTCCACCTCTTTTGACCACGAACTAACAACACCTCCACAGACCTACGAAGCCGCGGCCGCCGACGCAACCCCACCCTACTGGGAAACCACCATAACTCTCCCCGGCTCCGGCGTCCCAGGTTCAGACGAAGTCTACGTCGATGGCCTCCCCGTCGGCTCCGTATTCTCCTTTGCCTGGAACGCCATGATCAGCATGTCCTTTTCGTTCGTCGGCTTTCTACTCACCTATCTCTTACACACCACCCACGCGGCCAAGAACGGATCAAGAGCGGGTTTGGGCCTAACACTGGTACAGTACGGCTTCTACATGAAAGGGTCACCCAAGGACACTCCTGGCGCGGACCCAAACGGCCAGTTCGGAGGAGGAGGGGGCGGAGGCGGAAACGGAAACGCCCCCCCATCCGACCCAAACTCCCACGACTTCGACCCAAACGCCATCGCCGGCTCCGTAGCCGCCGCCGCCGCCGCTGCAGCCGCTTCCTCCTCCAACACAGCCTCCTCATCGACTTCAGAGGGCCTAGCGAGCCTTGCCTCCAGCGACTGGGTTTCCTACATCCTCATGATAATCGGCTGGTTCATTCTAATACGCGCCGTGTCGGATTTCCTGCGGGCGAGGAGGCACGAACAGTTGGTCTTGCAGAGTCCAACTCGGGGGTTGCCGGTGCCGGTCATTGCTGAGGGGGAGAGTACAGAGACGGTTGTTTAAGTTGTTTAGTTGACGTGTGTTTTTTTACGCTTGGCTTGCTTGGTCCTTTCATCGGGAAGCGCGGGAGCCTGGAGGGTGGGAGGCAGGGAGGAGTTGATGGGGCTCATAAGTAGGGTAGGTTGGTTATCTCGGATTCATCAAAAGGGATGGGTGTAGATAAGCAGTCAATGCAGATGAGTGTCACAAAGCGGAATGCCAAGCGACAGCGACTTGCAATTCCGCCCTTCAGACTCTACCGTGCTCACTTCCGTTTCCTAATTCACGACCTGAACGGGAATCAAGATCACTTCTCGAAATAAGATGGTGGAGCGGTTGAGGCCTGTGTGGCGGGCTGTCCTGTCAACTAATTGACTACAAACGAGTCTAGTTATCGTGGAAGCCAAACCTCGCTTGGGCATTGATGATGTGTAGGCAAGCCTCTCCTTGACCAACGCGAGCGACCGATGTCTTTCTGTCGGAATGTCTAATTATCTTCTTTCTTT
>JAABUK010002599.1_pt1 | contig 32159 bp, 26 predicted proteins | sample 5559141 | NCBI WGS metagenome assembly JAABUK01 (sample SAMN10711869, study PRJNA513367) | rock metagenome | isolation source: Antarctica rocks | place: Antarctica: Victoria Land, Pudding Butte nord | collected 2016-01-03 | reverse complement strand
TTCCTTCGCAAAGTAGACCTGTGGCTTTCCACCACAACGGGCTATCCCGTGCAGCAAAAGGGCATTCAACCTTCCGGAGATTCTACTTTGCTCACCTATTCCGGCCTGAAAGTAAACCCGAACATCCCAGACAGCGCCTTAAAACTTAAGCTGCCTAAGGGTGTTCAAAAGGTAACTCCGCAGAAGTAGCGGGCCCCGGCCACATGCCCTCCGGCAAACCCAGTTCTTCCTCCTCGCGCCTGCTTTACCTGGATTGGGTTCGTGGCGTTGCGGCCTTGATCATGCTGCAGGGACATGTTTTCAACTCCTTCACGCGTACCGATCTGCGAGAAGGCGGCCCTTATCTGCTTTCTCAATTTGTGGGGGGAATGCCGCCCGCGTTTTTCCTGTTTCTTACAGGCGTCACTCTCGCGTTCCTCATGGATTCCACGGAACGCAAAGGTATGCCGGCTGGCCGTCGCGTCATGGCGTCTCTCACCCGCGCCGGTTTCCTGCTTGCGATCGCGTTTCTGTTCCGGCTTCAGCTTTGGGCCTTTTCGACAGCCCGACAATGGAGCGACCTGCTCCGCGTCGATATCCTGAACTGCATGGGTTTTTCTATTGCCGTGGCCTCGCTAATGGCGCTTTTCCGCACCGTGGAGCGCATCCGCCTCTGTGCCGTGCTTGGTTTTGCCGTGGCGGCAGCAGCACCCCTACTCTCTCAAGTGGATTTCAGCGGCGTCCCTGAAGTTGTCAAAGACTATCTGGTTCCTAGTAAAAATCTCTTTGGCTTCTTTCCCTGGGCCGCGTTTCTTTTCTTCGGCGTAAGCTTCGGTAGCCTGTTGCGCAAACTAAAGGACGAACAGATTCCTCAGGCCATGCAATGGTTCGCGTTAGGGGGCATCGCGCTGGCATTCGGGGCATACACCGTTTCTTCCATGTCCCTCTCCTTCTACACCAATTCCGATTTCTGGTTAAACAGCCCCGCGCTTATCTTCATTAAGCTTGGCGTGGTGTATCTCTGCATCGCATTTGCATTCGTGTGGACTCTGCAATCTGATTCGGAAGGCTGGAGCTGGATCCGCCAATTGGGCACCACGTCGCTATTGGTTTATTGGGTGCACATTGAACTGGTGTACGGCAGGTGGCTGGGCTTCTGGAAAGACCGGCTGAATATTGGGGAGACGGTAATCGCCGCGTTCGCCGTAACTCTATTGATGCTCGGCATTTCCGTGGCAAAGACGACTTTCCCCTCATGGAGGAACTCTCTAGTGCCTGACGCGAAACTACCGAAACAAGCCTCAGGTGATTGAGCGCATCTGTTAACATTTGGACAGATCAATGAATCCGGCAATCCTCAACACGCCGTTCGTTCAAGTAGCGCTGCCGATTATGATCACTTCGTAGCGGCGGCTTGGCTGAATGGGAAATGACTGGATGACTCGAGATCAGATCTAAACCGGCGATTCGATGATTTAATCATGCAAATGAACCGCCGCTTTGATGAAGTCATTAAACGGCTTGACCGCATAGAATCTTCGTTAACTGACCACGACCAACGTTTCGTAAGAGTGGAAGAACGCACCGCCTTGATAGCCAGACGCTAAAAAACCGGAGCGTTTGTAAACGCCCCGGCCCCTGAACAACCCCCAAACTCAGAAAAAACTAGTTAGGCTGAACCACGCCGTCGATCACGTGAATCACACCATTCTTCTGCATCACGTTGGCAATGGTCACCTTTGCCGTGCCGCCCTTCTCATCTTTCAGCACAACGTTTCCGCCGTCCATCATGGCCATCAGCGTTCCACCCTGTACTGTCTTGATCGAAGCCGTACCATTACCAGCCTTGATCAGCTTCTTCAAATCCGCGGCGGTAACTTTACCAGGAACCACGTGGTAAGTCAGAATCTTGACTAACGTATCCTTGTTTTCCGGCTTCAGCAGGGTATCCACAGTTCCGGCGGGAAGCTTCTCGAACGCGGCGTTCGTCGGGGCAAACACTGTGAACGGGCCTGCTCCCTTCAGTGTGTCCACCAAACCAGCGGCCTTTACGGCAGCCACTAGCGTCGTGTGATCAGCTGAGTTCACCGCATTGTCGATGATATCCTTATCGGCAAACATCTCTTTGCCGCCCACCATCGGGTTCTTTGCCGCAAATGCCGCTGCGGAAGCAAGCGTCAAAACAAGCGCGGTTCTAGCGAAAAATCCATTCTGTTTCATCATAATTTTGATCCTTTTTTGCTGCGTCTGTAAGTTAGTACGACAACAGCCCTTCGCTGGATGCGTGCGTAAACTTGGGCGGCGTACAACTAAACAGATTGCAGGGTTGTTGAAAGGGAGTTCATTAATTTCATTAATCGCATTTGGCTCTTGCTATAATGGTGGTGGATGGTTTTAAGCCTCCCCGCCAATTCGCGGCCTGAAGAAGTCTCCTCCCCTATCACGTCCCTCTGTTCTTATTCTTTTTGCTTACAACTTTGATGCATTTCACTTCGTTTTCTGATCCGGAGGTTTTTCCCCAAAGCAAATGACAAGCAGCGTTCATATCGCCAAAGGGATCGAGAGCCTGTTCGGCACCCGTGACGAAAATATGCGTCTTCTCGAAAGAGGTTGCCAAGTCAGCACGAACCTGGTGGATAGTTCCATCGAAATTGAGGGCGAGACCGCCAACGTGCAGCGCGCCGAGCGCATTTTGAAAGATTACGCGGCGCTCACCACGGAAGGCGCCGTCTTCACTAACAGCGATTTGAACAACTATTTCCGCGTCGTCACGGAAGATCCCGACGTCTCGCTCAGCGCTCTTGTCGCAAGCGGGCGTCAGCGCGCTTTCGGTAAGAAGATCCTTACCCCCAAAACGGTCAACCAGAAGCGTTATCTGGAAGCCATCGAACGGAACGATCTGGTCTTTGGCGTGGGGCCGGCCGGTACGGGCAAAACCTATCTTGCCGTTGCCATGGCAGTATCAGCCCTGCTTTCCAAGCGGGTTAGCCGCATCATCCTCACCCGCCCTGCCGTGGAGGCGGGCGAAAAGCTCGGCTTTCTTCCCGGAACCTTACAGGAAAAGATCGATCCCTACCTGCGCCCTCTAAACGACGCGCTGCATGACATGCTGGAAGCCGATAAAATTGAGCGTTTCATTGAAAAGAACGCCATTGAAGTGGCCCCGCTCGCCTTCATGCGCGGACGCACGCTCAATGACTGTTTCATCCTTCTCGACGAAGCCCAGAACACCACGCCGGAGCAAATGAAGATGGTGCTTACGCGCCAGGGCTTCAACTCGAAAATGGTGGTGAACGGCGATATCACTCAGATCGATCTCCCCACCGGAAAGCGCAGCGGCCTCCTGGATGCATTCCAAATCCTGAACGGCGTCGAAGGCATCAGCTTCGTTCACTTCAATGAACAGGATGTCGTTCGCCATAGTCTGGTACAGCGCATTGTTCGAGCGTATGAAAAGCACAACGAAGCCGCCGGTCGCCAGATGTCTCTTAAGCTTTCCGACGCGCCCCGAGCCGAATCCCCGCTTTCCGATCTCGCGCTGGAAAACGCCGCCATACCGCCGGGCCAGTTGAGCGCCTGACGGATTTCATGTCCCCCGGAGACCCTTACCTTACCTTTCGCCGCATACCGGCGGATCTGAACCGCGATTCCCTGGAACGCTTCGCCCGCAAGCTTCGAACTGAAGTTGCGCCCAAGCTTCAGTTCCACTGCCTGATTACGACCGATGCTGAACTGCGCCGCCTCAACACGCAGTTCCTGCAGCACAATTATGCGACTGATGTTCTCTCCTTTCCTGAATCAAACGACATTGCCATTTCGTACCCTCGGGCAGTGGCGCAGGCGGCACAGCACGGGCATTCCGTGCCCGGCGAACTTCAGGTGTTGATGCTACACGGCGTGCTGCACCTGCTTGGCTACGATCACGAAACCGATTCCGGCCGCATGGCCCGCGCTGAACTGAAATGGCGGCAGAAACTTCGCCTTCCCTCCGGGTTGATTGCCCGCACACAAAAGTGAGCGCCATGTATCTGGCCGCTATCATCTTTCTGGCGCTGGTCATTTGCCTGATCACGTTCGTCCAAACACTCTACCTGGAAGCGATGCGGCTCCGTACCCGTGACCTGCCGGCTCTGCAGTTCTTCAAAACCATACTCGAAGACCGCATCGGCCTCCCCGCGGAAGAAGCGACACTCTCCTTCTCTCTGCTGAAACATGGCAGCATCCTGCTGCTTGCAATTGCCGTGTTCCTGAGCTTTGCGCAAGGCACGCCAGTGACATGGGCTGTTTGCCTGGAAGCAATCTTCACGGCGTGGCTGGTCATGATGCTGGTGGCCTACATCGTGCCCCAGTTGCTCTACCGCCGCAGTTCCGGCCACCTGCTTCTGCCGCTGGTTCCTCTCTTGCGCGGCTTTGCGTTTCTGATGACGCCTGTTGTCGCGCTGCTGAACTTCTTCCACTCTCTGGCGGAGTTAGCAGACGATAAAACCCATCATGCTGAAGCTCCCACATCGGCGGAGAACATTGAAGCCCTCATCTCCGCGGGAACGGAAGAAGGCCTGATTGAAGAGGACGATCGCACCCTGATCCAAAACGTGGTGGAATTCGGCGACAAAGTGGTGCGCGAGGTAATGACTTCACGCCCGGATATCGTTGCCATCTCCGCCAGCGCCACTCTGCAGCAATTGCGCGAGCTAGTCATTCACGAGCAGTATTCCCGGATCCCTGTTTTCGAAGAGACGGTAGATCACGTAGTTGGTTTCGTTCACGTCCGCGATATGTTCGAACTCGGCGACCCGGAGCGCGCGACCGCGAAAATCAGCGAGGTGATGCGCCCCATTCGATTTGTGCCGGAAACTAAACCTGTGAACAACCTGATGCGTGAAATGCAGCAGGAAGGCGCGCATATTGTGATGGTTGTCGATGAGTACGGGAATACAGCGGGCCTTGCCTCCATGGAAGATCTGGTGGAAGTCATCCTGGGCGAAATACGCGATGAACATGAACCCGGCTCCGATGTAGAGCCCGATGGTCCGCATCGCTATCTGGTGGCCGGGACTTTCGATCTGGGCCGCCTGGAAGCGCTGCTCGACATTGAGACCGATGAAGAGCTTGAGTCTACAACGGTTGGCGGGTTAATAACAGAGTGGCTGGGCCGCGTGCCTCAAGCGGGCGAAGTTGTGGAGCAGGACGGCGTACGCATCGAAGTGATTGCCGCGGACGAACTGCGCGTTCAGAAAGTACGGGTGAGCAAAATGGAACCGATTGTGAGAGAAAACAAAGCGACCGCGGATATAGCTAATGAGTAAACACGTTTCCGGATTCGTTTCTATCCTGGGTCGCCCGAACGCCGGAAAGAGCACGCTGCTGAATGCGCTGGTCGGCTTCAAAGTGGCTATCGTTGCCAACAAGCCGCAGACTACCCGCACCAGTATTCAGGGCGTCCTGACCACGCCGGAATCACAAGTCATCTTTCTCGATACGCCCGGCATCCACAAAGCCGACAGCGCCATCGGACGCCGTATGATGGATTCCGTTCGGGAAGCTCTAAACGAGCGCGACCTATTGCTTTACCTGGCAGATGCCACGGAGCGGTTCACCGAGCGCGACCGGGAAGCATTACGGCTGCTGAAAAATTCCGCCACGCCAGTGCTGTTGCTATTAAACAAGACAGACTTGGTCAAACAGCAGGAAGTGCTGCTCCCGCTGATCGATGAATACCGCAAGCTTCATGAATTCGCTGACTTTCTGCCTGTTTCCGCGCTGCGCAATCTAAACCTGGACGCACTCCGCGAAGCCATTGTGAGTCGCATGCCGGAAGGCCCGCAATACTTCCCGGAAGACCATGTGACCGATCAGCCAGAGCGCTTCATCGCCGCCGAACTTGTGCGTGAAAAGATTCTGCAGCAGACGGAGCAGGAGGTGCCGCACTCCGTCGCCGTGATTATCGATCGGTGGGATGAAGCACCGAACATCACCCGCATCTACGCAACCATTTATGTGGAGCGCGAAGGCCAGAAAGGAATCGTGATCGGCTCCGGCGGGGCCATGCTGAAACAGATTGGCATTCATGCCCGCGAGGAAATGGAGAAGCTCTTCGGCGTTAAAATCTTCCTGCAATTGCATGTAAAGGTGCAGCCCAACTGGCGCGAGAAATCCGCATTCCTGAACACTTTGGACTGGCGTACAATGGCGGGTACCGATGAGACTTAAGCGGGCTCTGCTTCTTTTTGGCTTCGTTCTTTCACTTGTCGCGGCGGACAAGTCTCGCGTTACTGACGACACGCTGAATGACAAGGTGAAGATCAAATTGGCGGGCGATACCGAAGTAAAAGGCGGTGCCCTAGGGATCGATGTCAAAGCCGGCGTGGTCACGCTTACCGGCAAAGTAGAGACGGAGAAACAAAAGAACAAAGCCGAAAAGCTGGCGAGGAAGGTGAGCGGCGTCAAGAGCGTGCAAAATCAGATTCTGGTTGCTCCGCGGTGATGGTGCTTCCCGCCGCGGCGGTTCTGTTCGGGTTGCTGCAAGCGCCTCCGGCAGATTTAAAGGTCGAGAAGGTGGATGGAAAATTAGCTTTTGCTGAGGGCCCGGTCTGGTCCCGTGAAGGCTACCTGCTTTTCAGCGATGCACCCAACAATCGCATTGTAAAATTCGCCCCCGGTGAGCATTCTGTGAACTACAAGGAAGACACTCACGGGAGTAACGGGCTTACGCTCGATGCGCAAGGCCGTCTTTACATGTGCGAGGGGCAATCCCGCCGCCTCACTCGCATCGATAAGAAGGGCAAATTCGAAGTGCTTGCCGAAAAGTGGGAAGGCAAGAAGCTAAACGCCCCGAACGATGTTGTGGTGCGCCACGATGGCAATGTCTATTTCACTGATCCGGCATTCGGGAACCAGAACGATACACGCGAGCTGGATTTCTTCGGCGTCTTCCACATTAGCCCGAAGGGTGAAATGGAAGTTGTGGCAAAACCGAAGGGTCGGCCAAACGGCATAGCGATGTCGCCAAATGGCAAGCTACTGTACGTCGCCAACTCCGATGAGAAGAACGTCCGCGCCTACGATCTGGATAAAGCCGGCACGGCCGCTGGCGAACGCATCCTGATCCCCGCAATCGAGGGAGTTCCCGATGGCATGCGCACCGATGAAAAAGGCAATCTCTACGTGGCCGCCAAAGAACTCTTCGTGTTCGATCCCCAAGGCAAGCTGCTGTACGGCATCAAGCTTGGCGAAACACCAGCGAACTGCGCCTTCGGCGACGCTGACTTTCAAACGCTCTACATCACCGCGCGGAGCTCTGTCTATCGTGTCCGCCTGGACGTGAAAGGCGCGGTTCAGTATTAGCCGCCGCTACCCGGAGTTCCCGGTACCCGGCGTGGGAGCGCTCATCTTCGAGGGCCCCCGCATCCTATTGGTGGAGCGCGCTAGAGAACCGCTGAAAGGGTGGTGGCCTTTGCCGGGCGGTGTCTTAGAGCCCGGCGAACTACTGCGCGATGCGGTCATCCGCGAGGTGCACGAAGAAACCGGTCTGCGTATCGAGCCTCTTGAAGTCGTCGAGATATTCGAACGCATACTCCGCGATTCAGACGGCCGCGCGGAGTATCACTACGTGCTGATCGATTACGTCTGCCGCGCAGTAGGCGGGACGCTCACTGCTTCGGACGATGCAGCCAACGCGCGATGGTTCACGCTCGATGAACTCCCCGATCTACACCTCACCGAAGGAACGTTGGCGGTGATCTTGAAAGTGGCACCGGGCTACATATCGGACAATGGTAGAAGTGCAGCAAACCTCCGCTCCGACACTTGAATACGAAGCGCTGCGCGCGCTTGTAGGCCGTTATATCTCGAGCCCCTTAGGTACCCGCGAGCTGGCAAAAATGCAACCCTCCGCGGATCGCGCAGAACTGGAATCGGCGCTCGCCGAAACCGGCGAAGCGCTTGGCTACCTCCGCACAGCCGCGCGCCCGCAGCCCGGCCAAAAGGGCGCTGCCATACGGATTGATTTCTCCGGCTTACCAGACCTTACCAATACGGTCCACAAGCTTCGCATTGAAGGGGCAACACTCGAAGCCCGCGAACTCTTCGACCTCATTCTGCTGCTTGACCGCGCTGCGGATGCGAAGTCAAATCTGAACGCAGCGGCCGAACGCTTCCCCTTGCTGGGCCGCCGTGCGGCATCTTTGGGCGAGTTCCGCGAGCTGGTTAAATCCCTTGATGGCAAGATCCTGCCCGACGGCTCCGTGGCTGATTCTGCCAGCGTCCTTCTGGGCCGTCTCCGTCGCGACATTGACCGGCAGAAGAACCAGATTCAAGATTCGCTCGAGGAGTTCCTGCGCGCCCATAAAGAGGAAGGCGTACTGCAGGAAGAGATTGTTACCATCCGCAATGAGCGGTTCGTGGTGCCCGTGATCTCCGGCCAGCGACGCCGCTTGAATGGCGTCATTCACGGAGCAAGTTCCAGCGGCCACACGCTTTTCGTGGAGCCGATGGAAACTATTGAGCTCAACAACGAACTGGTCCGGCTTACTGAAGATGAACTGCGCGAAGTGCATCGCATCTTGCGCGAATTGACTGAACGCCTGCGCGCTCACGCTCCGGAAATTCTGATCGCGCTGGTCGTTATGGGCGAACTGGAATAGCTTTTCACAAAGGCCAGATTCGGGCTCGATTTCGAATGCAGCATCCCGCGCTTTGGGAGTCATTTACTCCTGAAAGAAGCAAGGCATCCGCTGCTCGCCGACGTGCTGCGCGGGCGCAAAGGGCGCGTGGTCCCTATCACGCTCACGCTCAATCGCGATTGCAAAACGCTGCTGATCAGCGGACCGAATACCGGAGGCAAGACAGTCACACTGAAAACCGTCGGCATGTTGGTGCTGATGGCGCAATCCGGTCTGCCCGTGCCCGCTATCGATATGGAATTACCCGTCTTTGAACAACTGCTGGCTGACATCGGCGACAATCAATCCATCCAAGCCAGCCTGAGCACCTTCTCCGCGCACATGTCGCACATTCGCGAGATGGCGCTTGATGTCACGCCGGATTCGCTGGTACTGCTGGATGAGATTGGCTCGTCGACAGACCCAGAAGAAGGCGGCGCGTTGGGCGTGGCACTAGTGGATCACTTTCGCGCGGCGGGTGCCTATACGCTTGCTTCCACGCATCTGCTGGCGCTCAAGATCTACGGTGCCAATACCAAGAGCGTGCTCAACGCGTCGATGGGCTTTAACGAAGCGACGCTCGAACCAACGTATGCATTGCGGCTGGGCATCCCCGGTAAATCGGCGGGGCTCGATATAGCAGCGCGGCTTGGAATGCCGGAAGACATCATGAAACGCGCGCGTGCCTCCTTAAGCGACCGTGAGCGCGATGTCTCAAAATTCCTGAGCGAATTGCACGATAAGACTATTGCCGCAGCCGATCTGGAACGCCGCCTGCAAGCCGAGCGCGCTGACCTGGAACAGCGCCGTAAGCGGCTCACGGCGGAAACCTTGCGCACAGAATCGGAGAAGCTGGCCGAACTTGAGGAACGCTATCAACTGCTGATCACCCGATTCGAAGAGCAATCGAAAGAAGTGCTCAGGAGCGTGGCGGAACGCTCTGTCTCGAAAGCGCAGCAGACAGTTACCAAAGCCAAGCGTGAGTTGCGCGAACAGTTCGTCGCCACCGTGTTACCACAAGCTGCTCAGGCCGTGGCAGCGCTCAAAATCGAAGAAGGCGCGCGCGTCAGGCTGCGGGATATCCGCGAGCCCGCGACAGTGCTGCGAATGATGGGTGAAGATCGCGTGGAAGTGCAGGCTGGCTTCATGAAGATGCAGGTGGACCGGGACGACATTACCGAAGTGCTGCCAGCAGCGGCCGCAGCCGCATCGAAATTGCCGAAAGGCATCACGTTCCAACAGGGCCCACAACTCTCGCCTGTATTTCAAGAGCTCAACGTGATCGGCGAACGCGCCGAAGAGGCACGAGACCGCGTAGAGAAGTTCCTTGACGATGCCGTGCTTGCCACCGCGGCACGAGTGCGCATTGTGCATGGGCATGGCATGGGCGTGCTGCGCAAGATGGTTTCAGATCTGCTGACCAGCAACCCGCATGTGGAACGGCACTATACCGCCACGCAAGCGGAAGGCGGCGCGGGCGCGACGATTGCTGAGTTAAAGAGCTAAAAGAACTTCTTCCGCATGGCCTTCGGGCTTCACCTTCGGGAAGATCTTCCGGATCACGCCTGCCTCATCGATCAGAAACGTAGTGCGCTCAATACCCATCACCGTCTGGCCGTACATGTTCTTCTGTTTCAGCACGCCATACGCTTCGGCAACCTCTTTTTCCACATCGCACAGCAGCGTAAACGTGAGCCCGAACTTCTCTTTGAACTTGGTCTGCGCCTTGGGAGTATCGGGAGAGATACCCACTACCTCGGCACCCTTTTCAGCGATTTTCTTGTAGGCATCGTTGAACTCCTGCGCCTCAATCGTGCACCCCGGCGTGTCGGCACGAGGGTAGAAAAACATCACCAGTTTACGGCCTTGGTTTTTCTCCAGGTCGAATTCCGCACCGGTATCCGTCTGCAAATGAATCGCTGGTGCTTTGTCGCCTTCTTTGAGCATGCTTTAGCCTAGCCTTGTTTTGATCAGATCGCCTACCGAGTTTGGATTTGCCTGGCCGCGGGAAACCTTCATCACCTGGCCCACCAGAAAGCCGGCGACGGCGGTTTTGCCTGACCGGTACTGTTCCACCTGCTTCGGATTCGCGGCCAGCACCTCATCCACAATCTTTTCGAGCGCCCCGGAATCGCTAATCTGCTTCAAGCCATCGCGCTCCATTATGAAGGCAGCAGACTGGCCCGATTCGAACATCTTCGGGAAGATCTCCTTCGCCAGCTTGCCGGAAATTTCGTCTTTCCTGATGAGCACGATCAATTCTCCCAATTGCGCGGCGGAAACAGGCGAGGTTTCGATGTCGGCTCCTTTCAGCGCGCCCAGCAAATCGCCCATCACCCAATTAGCTGCAGCTTTCGGATCTCCCGCCGCTTCCGAAACCTTCTCGAAATAGGCGCTAAGTGCGCGTGTGGAGGTCAGCACTTGAGCATCGGTATCTCGCAAGCCATACTCGCCCGTGAAGCGCGCGCGTTTCTCTTGCGGCAACTCAGGCAGCGAAGCAGACACTTCATCCCGCCAAGCCTGGCCGATACGAAGCGGCACCAGATCGGGTTCCGGGAAATAGCGGTAATCGTGTGCATTCTCTTTTGAGCGCATCCCTACCGTGATGCCTTCGTTAGAGTTGAACAGCCGTGTTTCTTGGTGGATCTTGCCGCCGCCTTCGACAATTGCTACTTGCCGCGCGATCTCGTAATCCACCGCTTGTTTTAGGAAGCGGAACGAATTCAGGTTCTTCACTTCCGCGCGCGTGCCGAACTGCTCCGCACCGCGCAGCATAACGGAAACATTGGCGTCGCAACGCAGATGCCCTTTTTCCATATCGCAGGTGGATGATTCTACAAATTGAATCACCTGCTTCAGTTCGCTGAGATACGCGTGCGCTTCATCGGCGGAACGCATATCAGGCTCGCTCACAATTTCAATCAGCGGCATGCCGCAGCGGTTCAGGTCCACATAGCTGTATTTGTCAGAATCACGAAAGCCTTCATGGACGCTCTTGCCAGCGTCGTCTTCCATGTGTACGCGCGTGACGCCGATCCGCTTCGTGACTCCATTTACCTGGATATCCAGATAGCCGTGTTCGGCCAGCGGTTGATCGTACTGGGAAATCTGGTAGCCCTTGGGCGAATCGGGGTAGAAGTAATTCTTGCGCGCGAACACGCTGACCGGGTTGATGCGGCAATGGAGCGAAAGCGCGGCCCGCATGGCCAAATCTACCGCACGTTTGCTCAAAACCGGAAGCGCGCCTGGCAGTGCGAGACAAACCGGGCAGACATTCGAATTCGTAGGCGCGCCAAAACTGGTGGGGCAGCCACAGAAGATCTTGGTATCGGTTGCCAGTTGGACATGCACTTCCAGGCCAATCACCGGCTGATATTTCGCAATCGTTTCCGGTGAAGCCAATCCCGCTTCCGCTATCATCCCCACCAGTTTAGCTGGTGCTCTACCAGACCAAACGTAAGCCCATCTGCGATTCCCGCATGGCACCGGCAGTGCGGATCGTCCCGAATAGCGACGAGTTGAATGTGCCGTTCGGGTTGCTGAGGTTCACCAGATTGAAAACGTTGGTAATCTCCGCGCGAGCCTGCAATTTCAGGCGTTCCCGAATCTTAAAGTTGCGGAACACGCCAAGATCGATGTTGTGCAATCCGGGCCCATCCAGCAGGTTGCGGGCCGCGTTGCCATCTGTGCCGGTTGCGGGGCGGCTGAAAGCAGCTGTGTTGAACCACATTGCGCTAGCGGCGGCACGCGTGCGGTTCGGATCGAGTCGAGGGTTACCGAGTACGTTAGCGCGGTCATTGTTTATGCCATCCAGATTGACATCCTGACCGGCAGTGACGGTGAATGGCGCGCCGCTGCGGAAAGTCATGATAGAAGAAACAGTCCAGCCGTTCAATACTGCGCGCGCTACCGGGTGCCAAGTGTCGAAATAATCCGGCTGCCACAAAAGCGAAGAGACCGAATTGTGCCGCCTGTCAAAATCAGAACGGCCCTTTTCGAGAGAGAGATTCTTGTAGTCTTCCGCGCCGCCTCCCGTGGTGTTGTTCTGAACCTGCGCACCCGTCAGGCTTTTGCTGAAGGTATAGAAACTCTTGAGTGCCCAGCGGCGGCTCATGCGCTTTTCGCCACTAAGCTGGAAGCCGTTGTAAGACGCGGACATGATGGATTTCACCAGCAGGATCTGGCTGAGAACACCAGGTTGAATGGGCCGCCTGTTATTCACGTTGGTAGAGGTGGCCGTGGCGTTATAAATGGGATAGTTCTGGTCAACCATGAACGGCAAGCGCCGCGCCATGGTGCCGACATAAGCGGCTGTCAAGCTTAAGCTGCCGGTGACCTGGCGCTGCACGGAAAAGTTGAGCTGGTAGCTATAAGGCCAGCGGTAATCAAGCGAAATGCCTTCCACGCTCGCAGGGAAAATGAAAGCCGGCTTATCGCGATTGAATACATACGGATAGGGTGAAATTCCGCCGGGCAGGTTGCCATAGGGATCGGTCAACGACTTCACGTCGTTAAATTGCTGGCGGGCTGAGAACGGATTGTAGTTTGAAGTGGAGTTCCATTCATTGCCGGAAACGCTGCCGAAGAATATGCCGGCTGCCGCGCGGATGGAAGTTTTGCCATCACCGAAGGGATCGTATGCAATACCGAAGCGCGGGGAGAAGTTCATCTTCTTCAGGGGCACGGTGCCGCGCGTGACCTTGCCACCCATCCTCATCGGAATCGCCGGGGAAAAGCAGACCGACCGGCACTTGTTGGGTAGACGGTGGATTGCACTCCCTGGCGAAACGTGAGTTCACGATCGTGCTGATCTGTCGGGGGCGTTTGCAGGTCGTAACGCAGGCCCAGGTTGAGCGTCAGATTCTTGCGAATGCGCCAGTCATCTTGGATGAACAGCGCCGTGGACCAGCTATTATCGAGCGCTGTAACTGGAGCATCCTGATTGAATGTGCGCGCTGCTCCTAGAAGAAAATCGGCCAGCGCGTTGCCCGCTTTGCTGCCATCAAAATTGAACACACCATAGTTATTGAGCAGGGTCTGCTGTACGTCTTTGTTCAGCGATACTTCGCCGCCAAATTTGAATGTGTGCGGCCCGTGCGTGTAGCTGAGAACGTCGCGGAGGGAATAGAAATTGGTACCGGCGACAGGGCCCGCAATGGCCTGGGTCAAAGTGAAATAGCCGGTAACCGTAATTTGCGGAAGCGAGGGCGTGCCTTGAATTTGATACTTGGAACCCAGATCGCCCAACGAGGTCTGTGGCAGATTCAAGCGGCCCCCAAAATTACGCGTATACGTTAGCCACGCTTGATTTACCGTGTTCGGGTTTACGGTCCAGGTTTCACTGGCGTTGGCGTTGTGCTGGCGCCAGGTAAACTGCTGCACGCTCCAGGGCAGGTTGCCACCGGGAGAAACAAGGTTATTCCCGCTGGTGTTGAAGTAGCTGAAGCTGAATTGCTGGTTGGGGGAGAGAGTATGATCCATCTTGGCGAGAAATTCATCGGTGTTGTAAGGGCTGCGCACTTGGCCCTGAAAGATGTTGCCGCTGACGTTCGAGAGTGGAATTGACTTGTTCAGAATGTTAAGCGCTATGGGGTCAAAGCGCGATGTGGGAATCAGGCCGCCTGGAAAAACGGCTTTCGTCACCGGATCGATGGGTGCCGGTTTGGAAAGCGAGAAATCGCCCGAACGTTCGCGCGCGGTGGGAACGATAGCGCTGTTCAGCAAGCTCGCCGTGGTTTGGCGTAGGCCTGAGTAGCTGCCGAAGAAAAATGTCTTGTCATGAATGACGGGTCCGCCCACCGCGCCGCCGAATTGGTTGCGCCGCAGCGGAGGCTTGGCCAGCGCGCCATAGCTGTTGGCGTTCAGCACGTTGTTGCGGAAAAATTCAAACAGCGAACCGTGCAGTTGATTGGAGCCTGACTTGGTGATGATGTTTACCACGCCGCCCGCAAACTTGCCGAATTCAGCGCTGTAGTTGTTTGTAATAACGCGGAATTCCTGCACGGCATCCGGGTTCGGGGCGATGTTGCCGGTGTTCCGCAAACCCGTCATGTTGTTGCCGCCATCCAGGTAATAATTCACCGAGCCCGCGCCGCTATCGGCTGAACCATTGATGATGGTGCGCTGCTCAGGGAAGCCAAGCACGATGGTGTTCTGTGAGTTTTCAACGCCGGGCGTGAGGGTCAGCAGAGTGTAGACATTGCGGCCGACGATGGGGAGTTGCGTGATTTCAGCGTTCTCCACTGTGCGGCCGAGTGACGCGTTACTGGTGTTTACCAAGGGAACGTCGCTCGTGACAGACACGGTGTCCGTAACGGCTCCGAGTTCCAGCTTCGCATCCACACGGGCGCTCTGACTCAATTCCAAAATAACGCCTGCCTGCTGGAATTTCTTGAAGCCGGCGGCCACAATTTCGACTGTGTAATTCCCGATAGGGAGAAAATCCACGCGATACTGGCCTTCGACATTCGTCGCGACCGTGCGGGTGAGATTCGTGCCAATGTTGGTGGCGGTAACCTCCGCGGCGAAGACTAGAGCGCCAGTGGAGTCGGAGACGGTTCCGAAGAGCGTGGTGGTTGTGAGCTGCGCTGCGGCTGGCATTGCGGCACACAACATGACAACAACCTGGATCAGTTTCGATTTCATATTTTCCCAATCGTCATCAGTCTCTAGTCTAAAACCAGGGTTGATGAGATATAATTTGGCAAGTCTAAGATTCACGTTTCACACTTCAAGGGGGTAGTATGGTAAGCCACGTATGCTCACGCTTGACAGCTCTGCTGTTTGCAGTCCTGTTTAGCTTCGTTTCAATTTCACAGGTCCAAGCTCAGTCCGACACATCGACGATTTCAGGTATTGTAAGAGATTCGTCTGGATCTGTCGTTCCCAACGCATCTATTACATTGCGCAATGAATCAACCAGTTTAGAGCGCAGGGTTAACACGAACGAGTCTGGGAACTTCGCAGCACCAACTCTTCCGCCAGGACTGTACACCATCACAGTTCAGGCAAACGGCTTCAAAAAGTATGTTTCTCAGAACAATAAATTAGATCCTAGTCTTCCACTAGGCGTAGATGTTGCGCTTGAAGTTGGCGCAGCAACGGAAACGGTCCAGGTGGAAGCAAGTTCGGAGGCTATCCAAACCGAATCCGCTACGCTTGGGAAGCTCGTAGAAGGCAAGCAGGTCAGCGACCTTCAGTTGAATGGCCGCAACCCGATTTTCCTCGCGCTTCTCAAACCGGGTGTACGCGGCGGTTCGCTCGCCGGGTTCACATTCGGTCTCGATAGCGGCGGCTTCAACATTAACGGTGGCCGCGGACAGGACAACCTGATTACATTTGACGGTGCTGTTGGTGTGCGCACCCGCTCCAATGGGACCAGCATCGGCACGGCCGATTTAGATTCCGTACAGGAAGTACAGGTTCTGACTGCGAACTATTCGGCGGAGTACGGCCGTTCCGCAGGCGGTCAAATCCGCATTATTACAAAGTCAGGCACCAGCAAATTACATGGGACTGCTTATGAGTACTTGCGGAACTCAGCACTGAACGCAAATAGTTGGAACCGGAACCAGAGTGTATCGACGAATTTTGTCGCACCCTTCCGTTACAACCAATTCGGTTACAACATCAACGGTCCGGTACTTATTCCTAAACTATTCAGGAACCCTGATCGGAACAAACTGTTCTTTCTGTTCAGCCAGGAGTACGTCCGCCAGCGCAATGTCGCCACGAGTATTCGTGTGGTACCCACCGCCGCCATGAAGGGCGGCAACTTCAGTGAATTTCTGAATCCGGCAAGCTCGTTCTTCAACAGCGTTCAATTAAAAGATCCGGTAAGTGGCGCTCCGTTTGCGGGCAATATTATTCCGGCAAGCCGGTTTAGCCCGAACGGTGTCGGCCTCTTAAATGTATATCCGAACCCAACTCCTGGTTTTCTAATCGGCAGATCCAACTGGATTGGGCAAGCTTCCGCGCCCACCAATCAACGAAAGGATACTTATTCCTTCGATATCAACCCAAGCGAAAAGCATACCGTTCGTGTGCGCCTGCAGAACTACACGTACCTGGATCGGAACCCGTTCCAGAGCAACTTCGACCTGTACGCGCGCATATTCGACCGTCCCAACCAGACCGGCTCCGTAAATTGGATCTGGACCGTAACGCCGACCCTGATCAACGAGGCTTTAGTGACCGCTAGCCGCGATAAGGTCAAGATCGGTATCGATACCGCAAACGGCCGGTTTGACCGTACCAAGTACGGTATTAATTACCCTTACGCTTTCCCGGGATCGAAGAATATTGCGAACAAGATTCCCACCGTGGATATTAATGATTTCGATGGGTATAACGGTAGCCCGTACCCGTCTTCGTCATCAGGCCCCATCTACGACATTTCCGACAACATCACCAAGATCATCAGAAACCATACGCTAAAATTCGGTGGCTTGTTTGAACGTTCTGGGCAGAACGATTTCGATCAAATCAACGTGCAGGGCGTCCCCGGTGGAACCGATAATCAGAATGGACGTTTTCAGTTTTCCAACAGCCGGCAGGGTGGAGGAACCGGGGCGGCAGTCTCTGACGCGTTACTTGGCCTGTTCGACACCTATGCGGAAATCGGAACGCGCTCCTACACTCCTTACCGCGGCCAGATGTATGAGTGGTTCGCGCAGGACACTTGGAAAACGACCAGCAAGTTGACGCTCACCTTGGGCATCCGCCAGTCCATCATTCGCCCGTACTACAGCTTATGGCGTAATCTTTCCGTCTTCGACCCGCGCTTCTACGATCCGTCGAAGGCAGTGAAAGTAGACCTGAAGACAGGCAACCCGATTGCGGGTTCCGGCGATCCTTTTAACGGAATTGTTATTCCCGGAGATGGCTTTACCGATGGTGCCAAGGGTCGTGTACCTGTTGCAGATAACGGCTCCGTCGCCAACCTGTTCCATGGGTTGGACAAGCGCTATTCTGACACTCATTGGACGAACTTCCAGCCACGTGTCGGAATCGCATACGCAATGAGTCCAAAGATGGTATTCCGGGCTGGCGGCGGTCGCTTTATGACCCGTGTCGGTGTGAGCGATTCTGTATTCCTTGGCGGCAACCCTCCGTTCCAGCCAATCGCTTCTTTCGCAACTGGCTCTGTGGACAATCCCTCCGGTGGGGGAGCGAATACATTCCCGATTAGCATCAACTCTCAGGATCGCGTTTTCGCCAACCCCGAAGCGTACACGTGGAACTTTACTGTGGAACGCCAAGTTGGCCAGAACACCTCACTCGAAGTTTCCTATGTGGGCCGCCGCGGTCTTCATGGACAGCGGGAACGCAACATCAACCAGTTGCAGCCGGGTACGCTTCAGGCCAACCCCGGCGTCAACGCGAATGCGCTACGCCCCTTTAAAGGTTTTGGACCGATTCGTGTTACCAACAACGATGCCAACTCTCTCTACAACGGGCTGCAATTCGGCCTCACTCGGCGCTTTACCAAAGGGCTAAGTTATGGTGTCGCTTATACGTTTTCGAAATCGTCTGACGATGGTTCGAATCAGCGCGACGTCATTCCAAACGCCTTCGATGCCCACAATCTGTGGGGACCGTCCGACTACGATAGTCGTCACGTTATTGTGCTCAATCTGATTTATGAGCTTCCAATCTTCCGGGACAGCAGCACGCTGCTCGGCAAGACTTTGGGCGGCTGGGAAATTACCAGCGTGACCCAATTCCAGACCGGTACGCCCTTCAAGGTTCAGACCGGCGATGACTTTGCAGGCGTTGGATCAGGCAGCGGAAACCAAATTGCCTCGCTATGGAACATCAACGGCGATCCGCATTTCGATAACCCGCAATTTGCCAAGGGAGGTAAGGCGGATCCTGCGCAATACTTCAAGACTTTCAATTCCGACGGCAGCAGGATCTTCACTCCTCCGGCAGCGGGAACGTTTACCACGCAACGTAACCGCAATCTGCTGTACAACCCCGGTTTCCAGAATTGGAATATCGGGCTGTTCAAGAGGTTCCGCGTTACGGAAAGCCAGGCTCTTACCTTCCGTGCCGAGGGCTTCAACTTTATCAACCATCCCAACTGGAATGGTGCAGACACCAACCCGAATAACTACACCAGCACGTTCGGCAAAGTGACCAGCAAGAGTAGCGAACGCACCATTCAGCTCAGCCTGCGTTACGCCTTCTAATAAACGTCCGCCACACCCGGCCCACTTTCCTTCGGGAGGGTGGGCCTTTTTCATTTCACAACGCGGCCGCGCATTTAATGGTTATGTGGGTAATTGAATCAATCGTTTCGAGCCGCCCCGCACGCCTTGCCATGCCAGAAAGCGATCGAAGCTGACCACGGTTCCCGCGCGGCGGGAAGCAAGACCCAGGAGATATACGTCCGTCACCTGCCGTGGGCCTGCAATGAGCTCACCCTGAAATGCTTCTTCTTCGGTGAGAGAAACGTCATCCGGCCAGAATTGGTAAGAAAGTTCGAAAGCGGCTTTCAGCGCCGCTAGGAGTTGAATCACTTCCATCGGCGTGCGCTGGCCGCTTGGGTATGCGGGTTGGGAGAGCACGCGCACCATGCCGTTTTCGGTAAGTGGGCAGGTGGCCCACCCTTCCTGGTGGTGCGAGAGGAACCACTTCTGCATTGCCCTGTGATCCACATGGTCGGAATCCACCAGGGAAATAAGAGCGTTGACATCAAGCAGAGCGGCCAAAACTTAGCATTCGACTTCGAGAAGGTCTCTGATGGCTTGGGAGGTCACCGGCTGGGCCCCCGGTTTCCGGGCAAGTATGGGGATAGCGCCGGTCACCGCGGCTTTGGCAGGCGCGGGCTGCAACCCCTGGCGGATGAAGCTGGACACCACTTTCCCGAGGCTTTCCTGCCGTTCGTTTGCCACGTGTTTGGCCAAGCGGAGGAGGTCTTCGTCGATATCGAGGGTGGTGCGCATAAAGGTACTGTAATTGAGATGATGTTGTGATGTCAAGATGTAAGATCAGGGTGGGTCACCCTACTTGCACCAAACCGTATTTGCGCTGCCAGTGATCGCGGATATAGGCAGCGGCTTGCGCAAGAGCTTCGCGGGAGGGCGGCTTGGCAATAAAGGCAATAGCTTCACGGCGGGCGATTTCGAGGATCTCGCTGTCGCGCAGGATGCTGGCGATCTTGAAGGCGGGCATGCCGGATTGTTTGGTTCCGAAGAACTCGCCGGGGCCGCGGAGTTTCAAATCCATTTCCGCAATGGCGAAGCCGTCGTTAGTATCGGTCATGGTGCGGATGCGTTCTTTCGCGGTGTCGCCCAGCTTTTCAGTCACTAGCAGGCAGAAGCTTTGTTCTGCGCCCCGACCGACTCTGCCGCGCAGTTGATGGAGTTGCGAGAGGCCGAATCGCTCCGCTTGCTCGATTACCATCACGGTGGCGTTCGGGACATCGACGCCGACTTCAATCACGGTTGTGGAGACCAGGATTTTCGTTTCGCCTGCTTTGAAGGAGGCCATCACGGCTTCCTTCTGCGCGGGCGGCATACGGCCATGCAGGAGTGCGACCGGCGTGTTCGGGAAGACTTCTCGGGAAAGGTGATCGTGCGCGGTTTGTGCGGCTTTTGTGGCCTGCGTTTCGGAATCTTCAATCACGGGATACACCACGTAGGCCTGGCGGCCGACATCGATCTGGTGCTTGAGAAAACTCCAGACTTGCTCGATTGAATCTGCGGTGTGGTGCTTGGTAACGATCGGTTTGCGTCCGGGCGGAAGCTCGTCGATGACGGATACATCAAGATCGCCATAGAGCGTCATCGCGAGTGTGCGCGGGATGGGCGTCGCGGTCATCACCAGCACATCGGGGGCGACGCCTTTGCGGCCTAGCTCGAAGCGCTGCATCACTCCGAAGCGATGCTGCTCATCAATGATGACAAGACCGAGATTCTGGAACTCCACGTCTTCCTGAATCAGGGCGTGAGTGCCGATTGCGACTTGAATCATGCCTGCTGCGAGGCCGCGCTTGAACTGCGCTTTATCTTTGCTGGAGCCGGTAAGCAGGTTTACCTGATAGCCCAATTTCCGAAACAGCGGCTGAAGTGAGAAGTAGTGCTGGGTAGCGAGGATTTCCGTGGGAGCGAGCACGGCAGCCTGGTACTTGTTCTCCACAGCGATGACCATTGCTTCAGCGGCGACAATGGTCTTGCCGCTGCCGACATCACCATGCAGCAGGCGGTTCATGGGGCTAGGCGAACCCATGTCGTCAGCGATTTCTTTGAAGACTGTTATCTGTGCTCGCGTGGGCTTAAACGGCAGGAGCGTTTTGATGCGTTCACGAATATGCTCATTGCGTTCGAAAGCGATTCCGGGGACTAAGCGAGCTTTGCCCTTCTTGAGTTCGAGGCCGCATTCGAGCCAGAAGAACTCTTCGAGGATGAGCCGGAAGTGCGCCGCGGAACGGAAGCTGTTGAGCAGCCGCAGGTCCGCTTCGTGCGGAGGGAAGTGAATCTGGCGAAGTGCGGTATCGATCGGCAGCAGTTTGAGCGAATGGCGAAGTGCTTGGGGGAGTTCGTCGGGAATGGGCGGCAGTTGCAAAAGGACCAAATTCACCAGCATGCGGAGGATGCGCGTGTTCACCCTACCGGCAGCTTCGTAGATGGGCACGATACGGCCGGTGTGCAGCCCGAAATCCGTGTCGTCATCTCCGGAAAGCGGTTCGAGTTCGGGACGCATGATCTGGAGTTCGCCGCGGTAGGAATCGAACTCCACTTTGCCGAATAGCGCGAACTTCATGCCGGGCAGGAGCTTATCAGCAAGATAGGCGGCGTTGAACCACTTACAGAGCAGGATGGCGCGGGATTCGTCAGTGAATTCCGCTTCGAACAAGCCCAGGTTGCGGCGACGGAAACCGGAAACTTTAGTCTGGCGGACTTCGGCAAGCACGGTGGCCATTTCACCCGGGGCAAGCTGTGCGATGGTTTTAACGTTGCTGCGGTCTTCGTAACGAAAAGGCGGGTAGTGGAGCAGGTCTTCCACAGTGCGAAGACCTTTCAATTCCAGCATGGCGGCGCGGGCTGGGCCGACACCGGTCAGGGAAGCGAGAGGGGAGTCTAGAGAGAGGGGCAAACTGCGCTTGAGGTGTTAACTTCCAGTCTCAGTGTACAATGCCGCCATGTCACTTTTCCGTGCGGCGCTGGTGCTTTGTGCGTCGCAATTGCTTGCACAACAGGAACTGAAGTTGGGGATTGTGGGGACCGACACTTCGCACGTAATTGCGTTCACGAAGATGCTGAATGACCCAGCTTCTCCGGATTATTTGCCGGGTGCACGGGTGGTGGCGGCTTATAAGGGCGGCAGCAAGGATTTGCCGGAGAGTGCCAGCCGCGTGGAGGGGTACGCGACAGAGCTTCGGACAAAGTGGGGCGTTCAGTTTTACTCCGATATCGCGACGCTCGCCAAGCGGGTGGATGCGGTGATGCTGACCAGCTTGGATGGGCGCGTCCATCTGGAGCAGGCGAAGGCAATTATCGCGGCAAAGAAGCCGTTGTTTATCGATAAACCGTTGGCGGCTACTCTGGCCGATGCGCGCGAAATTGCGCGCCTTGCGAAAGAAGCAGGAGTGCCGTGGTTCAGCGCGTCGAGTTATCGTTTCGGCGAGCTTGGGACCAGCATGAAGTTCGAGGATACGCGCGGAGTGACTACGTGGGGACCGGGCCCGATTGAGGCGCATCATCCGCTGGAACTGGCCTGGTACGCAATTCATCCGATCGAGTTGCTCTATACCTTGATGGGGCCAGGGTGCGAGACGGTGACGCGGGCCGTGGGCAAGGATGCGGATGTGATCACCGGAATCTGGAAGGATGGGCGCATTGGGACGGTGCGTGCCCTGCGGCCCTATGGGACATATGGCGCGGTTGTGTTTCGCGAGAAGACTGTGGTGGAGAGCAAGCCCAAGACGGTGGAAGGCTATCGGCCCCTGCTGGTGGAAATAGTCAAGTTCTTTGAGACCAAGCAGGTGCCGGTGAGCAACGAAGAGACGCTGGAAATTTTTGCCTTTCTGGATGCGGCGCAACGAAGTAAGGCAGCAGGCGGTGCACCGGTGAAATTGCAGTAGCGGGGGCTATGCCAGGATTTGCATTCCGGCGTCGACAAAAATGGTGTTGCCGGTAACGCCACGGCCCAGATCGCTGGCCAGAAAAACAGCTGTATCGGCTACTTCAGCGGGATCTGTGTTGCGGCGGAGAGGTGCTCTGTCAGGCACTGCGTTCAGCATGGTAGAGAGATCTTTAATGCCTCGGGCGGAGGTGGTTTTTACCACTCCGGCGCTGATTGCGTTCACGCGGATGTTCTTCGGCCCCAGGTCATTGGCAAGATAGCGGACGGTTGCTTCGAGAGCCGCCTTGGCGACGCCCATGACGTTGTAGTTCTGAACCACTCTGGTGCTACCGAGATAGGTGAGGGTCATCAGTGAGCCGCCGTGTGCCATCAACGGGGCGGTAGCTCTGGCGATTGCGACCAGCGAATAAGCGCTAACGTCATGCGCGAGTGCGTAACCCGCGCGGCTGGTCTCGACAAATGGTTTGGATAAGTCTTCGCGGTTGGCAAACGCTAACGCGTGGACTACAATATCGAGCTTGGTACCTTCGAGCGATGCTGCCAAGGCTTCAATTTGCTCGTCACTGGTGACATTGCAGGGCAGCACTTTCGTGACGTTTAAATCTTTCGAGAGTGTTTCTATGGCGTCTTTCTGGTGGTCATCAAGGTACGTCAGTATCAATTGCGCACCTTCGCGAGAGAATGCCTGCGCAATGGCGTAAGCGATGCTCCACTTGTTTGCGATGCCCATGACGAGCGCCGTCTTGCCTGCCAGTAATTGACTCATTCCCACTCGATGGTAGCAGGCGGTTTATCTGTCAAATCACGGAAAACACCGGTTATACCGGGCACCTTCAGCAATTCAATGGCTAGTGCGCTGAGCAATGGGTCCGGAATGACAACGGCTTCGGCGGTCATGCCATCAACAGATTGGATGGGACGCAAAACTACTGAATCCGGAGCAGCAGCGGTTCCCAAGGGAATCAGCACGACCGGGAACTGCCACGTGCTGCCATCGAAGGCATGCTTTGCCGTCAGGCGGCGGACTATCGCGTCGGCCTGGCGTAGGCGGTGGATCCGCTCCGGCGTAATATTGCAGCGGTGAACAGAGAATTGCGCAAGCGGCGTGCTTACGGCTACTTGCGCGATGACGCGATTAATGCCGCTAATGCTGTTTACCAGATCGCTGGCATCGGTAACCGCGTGCTCCAGAGCAAGGATAGGCGCGTACGTTCGGGAATCGCCTTGCACACCTACGGAGAGTATTGGGACAAGCCAGCCGCCCGCAAGTGGCTGAAGATTTCCGTTTGCCGGTGAACATAGCAGGCGGATGGCTAAGCCGGGGCCGGGGAACGGGTGGCGATCGAGGAGTTCGGAAGGCAGGTTCAGCTCGCGCCCGATCTCGCGCACTTCGTCCTTGTAAAAGGAGCTGAGCGGTTCCACGATGCGGTTGGAGGCGAGCAACTTCTGGATGCCATCGACGCGATTGTGGTGAGTCTTGATGACGGCTGCGTTCTTGGTGCCCCCGGATTCGATGGTATCGGGATAAATGGTGCCTTGGCCCAGAATCCAGTGGCCATCTAGTAGATGGCGCGATTCGATGATGCGCTCCTGCACCAGCACGAAATGTTCGCCAATGATCTTGCGTTTTTCTTCGGGTTCAACTACGTGTGCGAGCGGCTTGAGGAATTGGTCCGCTGCATCTTCGATAGCCACATTCTGCCCGAACATGCTTCGTACGAATTCGGTTTCTCCTTCGCGCATGAGGCCGGTATCCACGTATACGCCGCGTACGCGATCCGGGCCAAGGGCACGCAAGCAGAGAGCGAAGGCAACCGTGGAATCGACGCCGCCGGAAACGAAGAAGAACACGTTGCGATTGCCTACCGTTGCGCGGATCTGATCTTCAATCAGCGGAATTCGGTGGCGTGGGTCCCAATCTTTCACGCAGCCGCAAAGGTTGAAGACGAAATTCGAGAGCAACGCGCGGCCATGTGTGGTGTGTACCACTTCCGGATGGAACTGCACGCCGTATAGTTTGCGGGCGTTGTTCTCCATTGCGGCTACCGCGCAGGTTGTGGTGTTTGCGGTGACGGTGAAGCCTTCAGGGGGCCGCTCCACGGTATCGCGGTGGCTCATCCAGACTTGGGACTTGTCCTGCCAGGAGTGGAACAGATTGCTAGCTTCTGAGAGATTCAGGCGTGCGGGGCCGTATTCACCCTTCGTTCCGGGCTTGACCACTCCCCCGAGAAGATGAGCAAAAATCTGTTGGCCGTAACAGATGCCGAGCACCGGCGCGGGTTGCGCGAGCAGGGCAGGGTCAATCGTGGGGCTTGTAGAATCGTAAACGCTGGCTGGCCCACCGGAGATGATGATGCCTTTTGAAAGTGCCAACTCGGAAGCTGGTGTATCGCTGGGCCGGACATCGGCGCGCACGCCCATTTCCCGAACCTTTCTTGCGATGAGGTGGCAGTACTGACCACCCGCATCGAGAACAGTAATCTGAGCGCTTATTTCGCCATCCTCTGGACGATCATCTTCTTCGCCGAGTTGAGAAGCGCCTGAGCTTTCGGAAGGGCTTCTACGGCTTTCGAAACAGCGGGGTCGGTTGACTTTTCATACACCCGGCTGTCTTCGCTTGAGATACCGGAGAAGTAGATTTCGTACTGCAACTGATGCTTAACCCAATCCAGGTGCTGCGTAAAGTCGGCTTCCGTGAAGGCGACTTTCTCTTTCAGCAGATACTGATGGAAAGCATCCACGGTGGGAGTTTCAGCAACCCAGGTTTTGTCTATCTTCGGGTTCGTGCTGCCCAGAAAATTGGCAGTGAAGTTAAAGAATTCGGCGCGGCGCAATAGATCGATCTGAAATTTATCCAGCTTGGGCACGGCGTACTTCTCATCGGGCGAGATGCCGCCGCCGCCGTATACCGTGCGGCCACTATCGGTCATCTTAACGTCCTGCATGTTGCGGGCTTCGGTATTGGCCTTGTAGTAATAATCGAAGAACGAAGTGTGGCTGTAATCGCGCTGAATCAGGCGTCCGCTGGGCGTATAGTACTTGGCGGTAGTAAGAGCAAGACCGGAGTTCTCAATAATAGGAAACACGGTCTGCACCAAGCCCTTGCCGAACGTGTTATCACCGAAAATCCAGGCGCGGTCATGATCCTGCAGAGCGCCGGAAACGATCTCTGCCGCGGATGCGGACGAACGGTTCACCATCACGACGATTGGATACAGATGTCCATGATTGCCGTTTCGAGCGGTATAAGTTTTCTCCGCCGAAGCTCGGCCGCGATGCGAAACAATCACGTCGTCTTTTGTTAGGAACTTATCGGCCACGGCAACACCTTCATTCAACAGGCCGCCGGGGTTTCCGCGGAGATCGAGAACAAGGCCTTTGATGTTGTTTTCGCCAATGCGATCGAGATTGGCAGTGAGTTCGCGGCTGGTGGGCTCATCGAACTCTTCAATCCAGATGTACCAGACGCCTTTGCCCAAGCTGATGGCATCGGGAACGCTGTGGCGTGTGATGGAATCGCGGGTCACACTGAAAATAATGGGCTTCGGAACGCCATCGCGCTGGACTTCGATCTTGACCTGAGTGCCGCGCGGCCCCTTTAGTGTGTCGGCAACTTCATTCTGGCCCATAGCGCTGGTGGGCTTGTCGTTGATGCTGATCATGTAATCGCCAGGACGGAGGCCTGCTTTGAACGCGGGCGAATCTTTGAAAGGCTCGAAAACCGTGGCTTTACCGTTGCGTACGCCGACTTTCATCCCGACGCCGTAGTAATTGCCACGCTGGCCTTCGCGCATGATGGCGAACGTGTGGGTGTCGTAATAATTCGAGTGTGGGTCCAGAGTGCGGAGCATGCCAGGAATCGCTCCGTTGTAGATGGCTTTATCGGCGTTAACCGGCTCGGCAAAGTTTTCCTCGACCACGTTGTAGGCTTTCGTGAAAGTTTTGAGGCTACTCTTCACGTCGTCATCGTCAGCGGCTGTGGCGGCGGACGCGATGTCGAGGTGGGGGCCGACGAAGCCGCCCAGAAGGGCACAGGCCAGGATGAACAGGGGAAGGAACAACAGGGAACGCCGTTTTTGGGGCATTGGAAGGGAAACGTCCTCTCTTAACAGAAGTATATCAATGAGGTAGACGGAGATTGGAGGGAGTGGGGTACAGTAGCGGAATGCGACTGGCGCTGATGGCGTTGCTTGGGTGCGGCGCAGTGTGCGGGCAGGTTAGGCTAAGCGAGTTTCTGAAACTGACGGCGGCGCAAGTTACGCAAGTGCTGCAGTTGAACACCGATTTGGACAAGTTGATTAGTGCCAAGCAGCAGCGGGAATATGCGGTACGGCAGGAGTTGCAGGCGGAGTATGCCAAGCCGCAGCCCGATGCGCGCGGGGTGGGCCAGCGGTATGTGGAGCTCGATTCGCTGGAGCATGAGATTGCGACGGCGCGGGCGGGTGTGCAGGTGAAGGTAGCCGGGCTATTAACGGATGCGCAAAAAGCGTTGTTGCAGCAGGTTTCAGCGGCGACGGTGCAAGGGAGCTTGTTGCGGGATGCGAGTTGTGCGTATCTGACGGATGCAATTGGAACAGTGCCGACAGGGGCGTTGCGGAGTGGCGATTTCACGGTTGATCCCGCAACGGGCAGTTCGTACGCGCCATTCCTGCTTGGCGTGCCCGTCTTTGGGATTCTTTCGGCTTGTTCCCCGGACTTTCCTGCTTCCATCCGCAATGCTTTGGCCTTGACCGATAACCAGGTAAGCGCGATTGCCGGATTACAAGCGGCTTACCGAAGTCTGAATGCTCGGAAACAGAACAGGACCGCCGATGTTCTGGTGGAGATACGCGACGAAACTGCGAAGCCAGCGCCGGACCCTCTTGCTTTGGGCGTGCGGTATGCGGAGTTGGGAGAGATTGGACAGGAGCTTACCCAGGCCGACATGCAAGGGCGGGTGGCGGCACGGGCGCTTTTGACGTTGGCACAGCGGTTGAAATTGCAGGGGCTGCTGGATGCTTCTGCCATAGCTTCCTATATCTATGTAGCAGAGAGTTGCCACCTTCTTGGCGTGCCCGCCGGTACGCAGGGTTTCGATTACACGGGGGCCCAATGTTCACCAAATTTCTGAGCGCCGCACTGCTGCTGGCGGCGAATTGTTTCGCATTGGGTCATTTCCAGCCGGTTTTCGAACTTTCCGATACGCAGCGCGCTGCCGTTATGCAACTGAACCAGAAGTATAACGGTGCCTGGTTCGCTCAGCAGGACAGGTTATCCACTCTGGACAGAGAAGTGCGTCAACTGATGTCGCAGGCGGCACCGGACCCGCGCGAGATTGGCGTGCGCGCCGTGGAGATCGAAAGCATCCGGCGGGACCGAGTGGCAAAGCAAACTGCACTGCAAAAGCAAATTGCGGAATTGCTGACGCCCGCACAGATGGCTACGCTGCAGGGTCTGGTTTCGGCGGCAATTCTGCGACCGCTGGCGAACGATGCGGCCTGCGCCAATCTAGTAGCCCAGCGACAATTTCAATGGTTCAATACGACTGCCTTATATACGGCCTTTCCCGGGAATATTATCCCGGCTTCCCGGTTTATTCCGTCGCTCATTCCGCCAGCGCCTACGGCCTCATTCTGCGGTTCCGAAACGTTTCCGATTTCCGTACGTGAATATCTGAGTTTGACCGATGCCCAGATTTCTCGGCTGTTCGCGGCCAGCGCCGAGTACAACGATTTCTACACCCGGAAGCAAAATCGGTTGAACGATTTGAACCTGGAAATAGCGGACCTGACCGCGATGCCGGGCGTCGACCCGGTTGTGCTGGGGCTAAGGTATTTGGAGGTTGCGCAGATTGGCCAGCAGATTCAGGAAAAGAGTGCGCAACTGCGCAATGCGTCGCGGTCACAGCTTACGCTGACGCAGACTGCACTAGTGAACGTTCTAGAGATCAGTAATTCCGGCTTGGTCGATAACCTAGTTGGCTGTAACCTGCTGCAATTGCCGCTGGGATCAGCAAATTCCAGGGCGGGGATTACCGGAACTGTCAGCAACTGCTTTCTCTAAGGCGTTCGGGTACGCTTTGGATCGGCTGGGCGGGGGAGCTCACGGGTCATTGTCCTTTGCAAAATGAACCTTATTTGATTTCGAAAGCCGTTGATTGGGTTAAGAACTTCAATGTTTAACTGTGGGCATTTGCGCCCAATTTATCGCATCGGGCCAGCCCCATGCGATAGCTTGTATTTACGGTACACGATGGAATCTGAAAATTCCCGCCGGTTTGCCTGTCAGCCTGACTGTTCCAAGTGCTGCCAGATGGAAGGTGAGGTTTACCTTTCTGAGAACGACTTAGTGAAAGCCGCCGCTTATGTTGGCCTAGAGCCTGCGGCGTTTGAGCGGAAGCACTGTATCCGGACCGCATCGCAATTGCGCCTGCGCAAGCCGCCGGGTCGCCAGTGTTATTTTCACAAAGATAATTGCTGTTCCATCCATCCGGCTAAGCCAACGCAATGCCGCGCGTTTCCGTACTGGCCGGAATTGCTGGAAAGTGAGACTGCCTGGGCAGAGGCGGCGGCGTACTGCCCTGGCATGAATCAAGGAGAACTAGTGAATATCCAAGAGGCCCAGGCAATCTCCGCTGAGATGAAGGTTGCCTATCCGGAGATGTATGAGAAAGTTTCCGAAAGCCTGTGAACCGATTGAAAGTGGGCCGACGGTGATATATTCGAAAGCCAATGCGTTCCGTTATTCAGATTTGTTTTCTCTCCGCCTCACTCCTTCCCATGGCTGAAGCTCAAAGAACCGTTAATTACCCGGTGTTAGGCAAAATTCATCGTGAAGATCCACGATTAGATCAGTTATTGGATCAGAATGCCAAAATTGAAATTCTAGCAAGCGGTTTTACGTGGGCTGAAGGCCCTGTGTGGAATGCCGCCGGGAAATATCTTCTTTTTTCCGATGTGCCGCGGAACACGGTCTTTCAATGGCGGCCAGAGAGCGGGGCTTCGGCGTACCTGAAGCCTTCCGGGTACACCGGCTTAGGAGATTACAGCAAGGAACCAGGCTCAAACGGGCTGACGTTCGATGCAGAAGGTCGGCTGGTTTCCTGCGAGCACGGTGACCGCCGCATCTCACGCCTGGAAAAAGACGGTGGCAAGCGAACCCTGGTGGACAATTATCAGGGGAAGCGCTTAAACAGCCCTAACGATCTTGTCTATAAGACAAACGGAGATCTGTATTTCACCGATCCTCCGTACGGGCTGCCCAAGCAGGCGGAAGATGCAGCCAGGGAACTGGATTTCTGCGGAGTTTACCGGCTCTCGAAATCAGGGCAATTGACACTCCTGACCAAAGAGCTGTCCCGCCCAAATGGGCTTGCATTCTCACCGGATGAAAAGACGCTTTACGTGGCGAATTCAGATCCGGATAAAGCAATCTGGATGTCTTATCCCGTGAAGCCGGATGGCACGTTAGGGACAGGCAAGGTATTCGCGGATGTAACCGCTATGGTGACGGCAGGATTACCAGGCTTGCCGGATGGTATGAAAGTGGATATGAAAGGGAATTTGTTTGCCTCCGGACCTGGGGGAATTCATATTTATTCATCGGACGGCACGCGCTTGGGCCGTATTGAGACTGGAGAGAAAACCGCAAACTGCGCTTGGGGCGACGACGGTGGAACGCTATACATGGCAGCAGATATGTACGTTTGCCGTGTTAAGACAAAGACATCGGGCCCGATACCTACCTCTAAAAGTACTAAGAAATAGTACTAAGAACGCTTCTTTCCACAGTTTTTCTATTTAAATTATTAGAAATTGTGGTAATCCGAGTGATATTCCGGTAGCCTTAACGGCTGAGGATATGAAAAAACTACTCGTAATTTGTTTCATGCTTGGCTCGAACTTGGTGTTCGGCGAAGCCTCCGCTAAGCTTGCAGCGGAATTGTCAAAGGTACCTGCGAATTCACGGGTCGACGTGATTGTGCAGTTTACCGAGAGTGTGACTGCGGCGCATCACAAAATAATCACGGATGTAGGTGGAGTATTGAAGCAAGAATTACACTCCGCAAATGCGGCTGTTTATTCAGTACCCCAGGCGGCTTTTAGCAATCTGAGTACCCAGCAAAAGATTCACTTTGTTTCAACAAACCGGATTGTCCATCCTACTTTGGATTACGCGTCTTCAGCGGTAAGCGCGGGCTATGCACAGCAGTTGCAGCTGCATGGGGAGAATATTGCGGTTGCAGTAATTGACAGCGGCATCACGGCTACGGAAGATATTCACTACAACTGGCCATGGGCGAGTTCAGGAGTGATCTATAGCGAATCGTTCGTACCTGGTAAGCCGCTTGCTTTTGACGAATACGGCCACGGCACGCATGTTACAGGCATCCTGGCGGGAGATGCATCTGCGTCAAGCGGGTCACAATACACGCACACCCTGAGCGGCATTGCGCCGAAGCTGAAGATCATCAACTTGCGTGTTTTAGACCAGAACGGCGCGGGGACGGACTCGTCCGTAATCGCTGCCATCGATCGCGCAATTGAATTGCGCAAAGTCTTCAATATTCGGGTAATCAACTTGTCCGTGGGCCGCCCAGTATTCGAAAGCTATACGAAAGACCCGCTTTGTCACGCGGTGGAGCGTGCTTGGGCTAATGGCATTGTGGTGGTGGTGGCAGCTGGAAACTATGGCCGCAGTAATTCGGCAAAGACTAACGGTTACGGAACTATTACGGCTCCGGGTAACGATCCAGTGGTGATCACAGTGGGTGCTTATAAGACCAACAGCACGAAAGAAACCAGTGACGATTACATCGCCACCTACAGCAGCAAGGGCCCCACGCTTCTGGATCATGTGGTGAAGCCGGACCTGGTGGCCCCGGGAAACAAAATGATTTCCTCAATGGCCCCGAATTCTTTGTTAGCGAACTCCGATAAGTTTCCAGCGGCGCAGGTGCTGAATTCTTATTACATCAGGAATGGAAATAATAAAAATTCAAATGATTATCTTCGCTTAAGCGGGACCAGCATGGCCACGCCGATGGTTGCGGGAGCAGCCGCACTGTTGATTCAACAGAATCCGAACATGTCTCCCAATCAGGTAAAAGCAAGACTCATGAAGACTGCGGATAAAACTTATCCGAAGTACAGCGTTTTCACTGACACAACCACCGGCCAGACCTACGTGAGCCAATATGACGTTTTCACGGTGGGTGCCGGCTATCTGGACATCGCGGCTGCTTTGAAAGATACCAGTTTGTCAAAAGGCAATTCATTTTCCCCTATGGCCGTGCGTGGAACAAATGGGAAAGTTTATATGCGAGACAGCTCGAAAACATTCTGGGCCTCCCAAGCAGTGTGGGGCGATCAGGCAGTTTGGGGTGACCAGGCAGTGTGGGGAGATCAAGCCGTGTGGGGCGATCAGGCGGTTTGGGGCGACGCAGTATTT
>JAABUK010002598.1_pt1 | contig 32165 bp, 35 predicted proteins | sample 5559141 | NCBI WGS metagenome assembly JAABUK01 (sample SAMN10711869, study PRJNA513367) | rock metagenome | isolation source: Antarctica rocks | place: Antarctica: Victoria Land, Pudding Butte nord | collected 2016-01-03 | reverse complement strand
ACCGCTGGCCGGGCACGGCGCTGTCGCGGTCAACGCGGCCATCGCACGACAGATCAGCACCCTGCCCGCGCACCTGCGCCGGTCGCTGACCTGGGACCAAGGGGCGGAACTAGCCCAACACGCCCAGCTACGACTAGAGACCGGCCTACCGATCTACTTCTGCGACCCTCACTCGCCGTGGCAGCGCGGCACCAACGAGAACACCAACGGCCTGCTACGTCAAAACTTCCCGAAGGGCACGGACCTGTCCCGGCACAGCCTGCACGACCTCGACGCCGTCGCGGCCACCCTCAACGGCCGGCCCCGCAAGACCCTCGGCTGGCGCACCCCCGCCGAAGCTCTCAACGACCTACTACAGTCACCCCCACAGGCCGGTGTTGCTTCGACCCCTTGAACCTAAGGAGGATGCCTGCGTCGGCCGTGGGAAGACCGCGTGCCGGCAGGGTGAGCGGCACGGACATGGTGATCTGGAGGTAGGTGACCGCGAAGCCGGTCCCGGCCGTAAGCATGAGGAGCAGGCGTCGGTCGCGCCACGCGTCGCTCATCGCAACGTGGCTGGTCCCGGCCGGTGTGGAGATGTCCGCCCGGACGACGAGCAACACCGTTGCGGCGCAGAGCAGGCAGCTTGCGGCATCGGCGACGAGGAGCCAGCGCAGGTCGATCCCGCCGAGCTCCGCGGCCAGCAGTCCCGCGGCGACCCCGGCGAGCGCCATCGCCGAGGAGAGCAGCCCGAATGCGGCAGGGCGCGAGCGGGCGTCGGTCAGGTCGGCGATGATCGCCTGGCTGGGTGGTTCGTAGAGCTCGAAGAACAGACCGAGCACGACGACAGCGGCCGCCGCCGTGATGAGCGTGTGGCTGGAAGCGATCCAGAGCTGCGCCGCAGCACACCGACGAGGCCGACACAGATCGTGGTCGTGCGCCCGACCCGGTCGGCGAGGGCGCCGCCGACGAGCCGTGAGGGGATCGTTGCCAGCCCGAAGAGGGCGAGGAGCCAGCCGGCAGTCGTGACCGGAGCCCCCACCTCGACGGTCAGGATGACCCCGAGGAAGGCAAGCGTGAACGCGCCGAGCCGGTTGACCGCCCGGGCCAGGATGAGGGCCCAGACGGCCCGAGGAAGGTCGCGCATGCGGGAGCCGGTCACCTCCACTGATCCAGCCGCCGGTATGCCGGATGACTGGCGAAGTACGTATGATCGGTCATGGTAGGCCAAGGTTAGACACGAAAGGATAACTGGTCAAGTGAACTTCGACAGTCACGTCCTGCGACTGCTCACCGTTACGGTGCGGCTCGTGAACGAGCTGACGCCCGGCTGGGCCGGCACACTGCCCGTGGAGGTGCCGACCGGCCGCACGGGAGCCAACGCCGTCGCGGAGATCCTCGCTCTCGGGGGTCCCCCTCCGCAGGTGACCCAGGAGCAGGCGCGGCGACTCACTGCGACGGCGGCAGAGCTGCGTGCCGTCTTCGAGGCGGCCGACGCCGGTGACATCGACGAGGCAGCGGGTGTCGTCAACGCCCTCATGGCGCGGACCCGGGCCCGGCCACAGCTGGACAGGTTTGCCGAGGGCAGGTGGAGCCTGCACTTCCACGGCGCCGTCGACTCCCTGGTGGTCGGCTGGGCGGCGGGGTGCGCCTCGGCACTGGCGCTGGCCCTGGGCAGCGACCTCGGCGGCCGGCTCGGCGTGTGCGACGCCCCGACCTGTGACCGGGTCTACGTCGACGAGTCCAAGAACGGGACCCGACGCTTCTGCTCCGTCCGGTGCCAGGGCCGGGTCAAGGCCGCGGCCCACCGTTCGCGCCAACGCTGACCGGCCATCCCGGGCGCGCGTTGCCATAACGGCTCGCGGCGCAGCCGTCCGGTCGATAGCGTGTGCCGCATGTCAGCCACCTCCTGAAAGCGTGCCAGCACCTCGCCCGAGGCCGCGGCCCCCTTAGCGATCTGGACAAAGCCTGCGGGCGACGAGATCGACTGGGCCAGGGCCGTGCTGCCGCACGTCATGTGTTGATGTGGTCACCAACCTGTGACCGCGCCCGTCCGGTGCCAGCTTTCGTGAGCCATTTCAGGAGCTGCTGTGCTGTCGTCCCTTCTTCGGCGCCCTCTGCGCCCGGCTGACCCGGCCCGGGCCTACTACCTGCTCGGCGGTGGGTCGTCGTTCCTCTTCGTCCTGGCCTTCTCGCTGAGCCAGGTCTACTACTTCACCGTCGTCGGGCTGACCCCGCTCGAGATGGTCCTGGTCGGCACGGTTCTGGAGGTCACCTGCTTCCTCTTCGAGTTGCCGACCGGCGTCGTCGCAGACCACTACAGCCGACGCCTGTCGATCATCATCGGTGTGGTCCTCATCGGCGCCGCCCTGCTGCTCCAGGGCATCGTCCCGACGCTCGGCGCGGTGCTGTCGGCCCAGGTGGTCTGGGGCATCGGCTACACCTTCACGTCCGGCGCCGACGAGGCCTGGGTCACCGACGAGGTCGGAGAGGACCGAGTCGGCGCCGTCTTCACCCGCGAGCAGCAGCTTCACCTCACCATGAGCTTCCTCGGCACCCTGGTCGCAGGGGCCCTCGGCCTCATCACCCTCCGGCTCCCGATGGTGCTGTCGGGTGCCGGCTTCCTCGTACTTGCCGGGGTTCTCCTCACCGTGATGCCGGAAGACCACTTCGAGCGGGCCCGGCCCGGTGACCGGGCCAGCTTCCGGGGCATGGCCGACACCCTCCGCCACGGGTTCGTGGTGGCCCGTCAGCGCCCGGTGGTCCGGTCGTTCCTGCTTGTGAGCGTGTTCATCGGGTTGTCGAGCGAGGTGGTCGACCGGCTCTGGTCGGTGCGGGTCCTATCGGACTTCACGTTGCCGAGCCGGTCGGGGCTGAACGGGCCGGTCGTCTGGTTCACGGTCTTCGCTCTCATCGGGACGCTCATCTCGCTCGTGGTCTCTCTGGTGGTCAACCGTCTCGCCCCCCGTCTGGTCCGAGCCGCCCACCCCAGCTGGCTGCTCGCCGTCCTCGTCGCGACCCAGATCCTCGCCGTTGTCGGCGTGGCGCTCTTCGCGAACCTGTGGCTCGTCCTGGCTGCCTTGTGGTGTCGTGACGCAGCGGGAGCCCTCGCCGCTCCGATCCGTTCCGCCTGGCTCAACCGCAGTCTCGACTCGCGCTCGCGCGCGACGGTGATCTCGATGAACGGCCAGCTCGACGCCATCGGACAGGTCGTCGGCGGTCCGCCCCTCGGGGCCCTTGCCAACCGGACGTCAACCTCGACCTCCCTGCTCGTCAGTGCGCTCGTCCTCTCCCCGGCGGTCGCGCTCTACGGCCGGCTTCGCGCCCCCTCGGAGCCAACGGCGCAGGCGCCAGCGGGCGAAGACCACTAGCGACAACCCGTATGCCGGGCTGCAGGCCTGCCCGGGTCTCCCCTCCCGCTGCTCGACGCTCCCGTCTCCCGGCATGACGGAGGCGGGACGAAAGCCGGACGCCGAGCAAGGGACCTACCTCGAGGGGAGTTCGTCCCGTTGCTCACCCGGCGTCAGGCAGGCAGCAGGACCGAGAAGGTCGTGTCGCCCGGGTGGCTCGTCATCTCTACGGTGCCCCCGTGGGCCTGGGCCACGGCGGCGACAATGGACAGCCCCAGACCGGTGCTTCCGGCCGTGCGGTTGCGGGAGGTGTCGCCGCGGGCGAATCGCTGGAAGACATTGGCCTGCAGCGCTTCCGGGACACCGGGGCCATTGTCTCGCACGCTGATCCGGACACCGTCAACCTCACGTGCGAGCTGGGTGCGCACCGTCGTGCCCGGCGCCGTATGGGTGCGGGCGTTCGCCAGCAGGTTCGCCACGATCTGGTGCAGGCGGGCCCGGTCGCCGCGTACCTCGACGGGGTCGTCGGGCAGGTCCAGCTGCCACGTGTGGTCCGGGGCGGCGGCGTGGGCGTCGCTCACGGCGTTGACGACCATCTCCGAGAGGTCGACCGGCTCCTGGTCGAGGGGTCGACCGGCGTCGATGCGGGCGAGGAGAAGCAGGTCGTCGACCAACGACGACATCCGGGTCGCCTCGGACTCGACCCGTGCGAGGGCATGGGCGACGTTGGGGGGGATCGGTTCCGGCTCCTGTCGGGTGAGCTCGGCATAGCCGCGGATGGACGCCAGAGGGGTCCGGAGCTCGTGGCTGGCGTCCGCGACGAACTGACGGACGCGCTGCTCGCTCTCGAACCGCGCGTTGAGGGCCTCATCGATGTGTTCGAGCATCTCATTGAGGGCCGCCCCGACCTGGCCCACCTCCGTGCGAGTGTCGGTGTCCTGCAGAGGAACTCGTTCGGCCAGAGCGACGCTGCCGGAGTCGAGGGGCAGGTGCGCCACGCGGGAGGCCGTGGCGGCGACCCGGTCGAGCGGCCGGAGATTGCGCCGGACGAGCCACGTCCCGATGAGCCCGACGAGCCCGAGTCCCACGAGGGTGCCGCCCCCAGCGAACAAGGCTAGCTGGCTGACGGTGCGTTCCTGCAGCCCCACGGGAAGTCCGGCGACGACGGTCGCGGTGTTGCTCGGGTCGCGACCGGCCACGACCCGGTAGTGACCCAGGGTCCCGCCGAGGTCGATGGTCGTTGCCTGCCGTCCGAGCCCCGGGTCCGCCAGCCGGGCCGCCTGGGCGGCCGTCAGGGTGGTCCGGGCGTTGTCGGCGCCCGTGGCGAAGTTGACCAGCACGGCCCCCGAATCGGCGATCACCAGCTGGAGCCCCTCGTTGCCCGGTCCGCCTCGGCCACCTCGTCGGTCGCTCGGCGGCCCGCTGTCGGCCTGCGGCCGCTGGAAGTAGCTGTCGAGCTGCTGGTCGACCTGTCCGACGAGATACCGGTTGAGGGCGTAGACCGTTGCGGCGCCGGTCAGCAGCGTGATGACCGTGAAGAGGACCACCATCGACGCCACGAGCTTGGCGCGCAGGGTCCAGTCGGAGGGCCGTCGCCACGGGGCCGCCCGAGACGCGCCCACGTCCGGTCCCACCACCGGCGAAGGTGAGGGGGACGGCATACCAGCTGCAGTCATAGGGAAGGCCGCAGCTCAGCCGGCGGGCTTGAGGACGTAGCCGACGCCGCGCATCGTGTGGATCATCGGCTCGCGGCCGGCGTCGATCTTCTTGCGCAGGTAGGAGATGTAGAGCTCGACGACGTTGGCCTGGCCGCCGAAGTCGTAGTTCCAGACGCGGTCGAGGATCTGCGCTTTGGAAAGCACCCGCTTGGGGTTGCGCATGAGGTAGCGGAGCAGCTCGAACTCGGTCGCCGTCAGGTTGACCGGCTCACCGCCGCGGACCACCTCGTGGCTGTCCTCGTCGAGGCTGAGGTCGCCGACGACGAGGACCGACTCGTCATCGGCAGCCAGGACGGCGGTCCGGCGCATCAGGGCTCGCAGGCGTGCGACGACCTCCTCGAGGCTGAACGGCTTGGTCACGTAGTCGTCGCCCCCGGCGGTCAGCCCCGCGATGCGGTCCTCCACGGCGTCGCGGGCGGTGAGGAAGAGGACCGGGATCCGGTCGTTGTGCTCGCGCATCCGCCGGAGCACCTCGAGGCCGTCCATGTCCGGCAGCATCATGTCGAGCGCGACCGCGTCCGGCTCGAACTCGCGCGCCGCCCGCACTGCCGCCATCCCGGAACCGGCGGACCGCACCTCCCAGCCCTCGTAGCGCAGCGCCATGCTGAGGAGCTCGGTGAGGTTGTGCTCGTCGTCGACGACGAGGACCCGCGGCGCGGTTCCGTCCAGGCGCTGGAGCTTCGGGGCCCTCGCGGGTGCGTTGTTCATGCGGTCAAGAGTGCGAGCTGCTGCTAGGCATACGGTATGGCCTTCCTGTGCCCTTCCTGTGGGCGCTCTGTGGCGCTTTACCCCAGCATGGCGACATCGCAGCCTCAGGTCCAGCAGGCGCAACCGGGCGTATGCCGGGGGGCTGGACCGAGGGCATGCGAGGGGCTCCGACGGTGCCAGGGGAGCCCCTCGCCGAGGGCGCCGAAGACCCTGTGGGACTCGGGTGGGCACGACCCTCCGGTTCTGTTATGGTTGCCCCGGTTGCAGTTGAAGTTCCTCGTACGACGAAGACTTGCCCGCCATCGCGCGGGCTTCTTTTTTAGGCATCGGGCGCAGTCCCGGCGCCGATGGGGGTCGAAAACCGCAGCTGGAGGTCCACGACCTGTGGACCTCGCCGGTTTATCAGGAAAGAGTTATCCCCATGGCACAAGGCACCGTGAAGTGGTTCAACGCTGAGAAGGGCTTCGGATTCATCGAGCAGGATGGTGGCGGTCCGGACGTGTTCGTCCACTACTCCGCCATCGAGTCCAACGGCTACCGCTCCCTCGATGAGGCGCAGCGGGTTCAGTTCGAGGTCACGCAGGGCCCGAAGGGCCCGCAGGCCGAGAAGGTCACCGCGATCTGAGATCGCGCACCCTCCGCTGAGTCGCTCGGCACGACGAAGCCCCCGACCTCTGTGGTCGGGGGCTTCGTTCACGCATGCCGGTAGGGGGTACGCGATCGTCGGTCGTGGCCTACGCCACGCCGAGGCGAGCCTTGAGGCCGTCGAGCTCGGTCCAGAGCTGGGTCGGCAGGCTCTCTCCGAACTTCTCGAACCAGTTCTGGATCTGCGGGATCTCCGCGGCCCACTCGTCGTTGTCGACGGCGAGGGCCCGGGCCAGCTCCTCCGGGGTGAGGTCGAGGCCGTCGATGTCGAGCGACTCGGGCGTCGGGACGTGGCCGATGACCGTCTCGACCGCGGCTGCCTTGCCCTCGATGCGCTCGATGGCCCACTTGAGGACGCGCGAGTTCTCGCCGAAGCCCGGCCACAAAAAGGCCCCGGGACCGTCTTCCGTGCTCTGCTCACGACGGAACCAGTTGACATAGAAGATCTTCGGCAGCTTCGCCGCGTCGGCGTCCTTGCCGATGTTGATCCAGTGGCTGAGGTAGTCGCCCGCGTCGTAGCCGATGAAGGGAAGCATGGCCATCGGGTCGCGCCGCACGATGCCGACCTCCCCCGTCGCGGCCGCGGTCGTCTCCGAGGAGAGCGTCGCGCCCATGAAGGTGCCGTGGACCCAGTCGCGCGACTCGGTGACGAGCGGGACCGTGCTGTCCCTGCGACCGCCGAAGAAGATCGCCGAGATCGGGACACCGCGGGGATCGTCATACTCCGGCGCGAGGATGGGGCACTGCTTGATGGGGGTGCAGTAACGGCTGTTCGGGTGGCTCGACAGCTGCCCGGACTCGGGCGTCCAGTCGTCGCCCTTCCAGTCCGTGGCGTGGTCCGGGGTGTTCTCCATGCCTTCCCACCAGATGTCGCCGTCGTCGGTCAGCGCCACGTTGGTGAACACCGAGTTGCCCTGGTCGATGGTGCGCATGGCATTGGGGTTGGTCTTCTCGTTCGTGCCCGGGGCGACGCCGAAGAACCCGAACTCCGGGTTCACGGCATACAGGCGACCGTCCTTCCCGAACCGCATCCAGGCGATGTCGTCGCCGAGAGTCTCGACCTTCCAGCCGGGAATGGTCGGTGCGAGCATCGCGAGGTTGGTCTTGCCGCAGGCGCTCGGGAAGGCAGCGGCGATGAAGTGGGTCCGCTGCTCGGGGGAGACGAGCTTGAGGATGAGCATGTGCTCGGCGAGCCACCCCTCGTCGCGCGCCATGACCGAGGCGATCCGCAGCGAGTAGCACTTCTTGCCCAGGAGGGCGTTGCCGCCATAGCCCGAGCCGTAGGACCAGATCATCCGCTCCTCGGGGAACTGGACGATGTACTTGGTGTCGTTGCACGGCCACGTGACGTCCTGCTGGCCGGCCTCGAGCGGAGCGCCGAGTGAGTGCAGCGCGGGGACGAAGTCGGCGTCGAGCTCCTCCATGCGCCGCAGGGCGTTGACGCCGGCGCGCGCCATGACGCGCATCGACACGACGACGTACTCGGAGTCGGTGATCTCGACACCGAACTTCGGCTGCTCGGAGTTGAGGTGGCCCATGACGAAGGGGACGACATACATGGTGCGGCCCTTCATCGACCCTGTGTAGAGGTCGCGCATGATGGCCTTCATCTCGTCCGGCGCCATCCAGTTGTTCGTCGGACCGCAGTCCTTCTCGTCCACGGAGCAGATGAAGGTACGGTCCTCGACGCGCGCGACGTCCGTGGGGTCGGACGCGGCGTAGAAGGAGTTCGGCTTCTTCTTGTCGTTGAGCCGGACGAAGGTGCCAGCGTCGACCAGCTTGTCGGTCAGGCGGGTCCATTCCTGCTGGGAGCCGGTCACCCAGACGACACGGTCCGGGGTCGTCATGGCGGCGACGTCGTCGACCCAGGACTGCAGGCGGGCGTGGGTGGTGCCCCCGACGGGTGTGTCCGTGGAGGTCTCGGTCTGCTTCGTGGTGTCGGTCGACATGCTGGTTTACCGTTCCCTTTCGCCGAGGTCTCGCTGACCTGGTCCGTGAGTCAGAGTGGCTCGGGACAGCGTGGTCCACATGCTGAGCACCCGATCAGATCAAGGTACGCCCGGCGTCGTCCCCATGGGGCCTGAGGACCTCGCCCTCGAGGTGAAACCCATCACAAACCGGCAACTTGTCTGCTTGGGCCTTGCGGCTTCTCGGCAACTTCCCGGGTGGTGAGGAGCCTCGCGGCCAAGTGCTTCGAGCGAGAGCTTCTCGCACTGACGAGGTCATGCCAGAGCCTCGGCCGATTTCGTCGGGGCCGTGCCCAGACGGTAGTCTGGCGCGTCATTGTCCCTGCCCCTCCCGGCGGGGTCGGCAGGCGCCCGTAGCTCAACGGATAGAGCATCTGACTACGGATCAGAAGGTTGGGGGTTCGAATCCCTCCGGGCGCGCTCTGTGTTGAGACAGACGACGGGGCCCTCACCTGCGGAGACGCGGGTCGGGGGCCTTGATCGTGGGCCGGTTAATTGCCTGTTCGGCGCCCTCGTGGTCCTCATGCGCTAGGAATGCGCTAGGAAACGTGTCGCTGGAGGACTCCGCTGGGTTCGCATCGACGGGCATGGCCTTTGCCGTGTTGGACCCCGCGACGTTGGCCTCGACAGCGTCGGGCTCCGCTGGTCGCGGGTGCAGCGCCTGCGCGATCTGGTCGGCGGCGGCCCGTCCCACGGCGACGTTGACGTGGGTGTACAGGTCGGCGGTGACCGAGATCTGGGAGTGTCCGAGCCGGTCTGAGACCACCTTGAGATCGACCCCGGCCTGCAGGGCCAGGCTTGCGTTGGTGTGCCGCAGGTCATGCAGTCGCAGCGGGGGCAGGCCGGCCTCCCGGGCGAGATGCTGGAAGTGGCGCGTGGCGTACTCCGGTCGCAGAGGCAGCCCGTTCTCCCGGGTGAAGACCAGCCCGGCCTCGTTCCACGCCGATCCCCAGGCCATCCGCTCTACGGCTTGGCCTTCCCGGTGCCGCCTCAGCATGGCGACGGTGTCGTCGTCGATCGGGACGACCCGGGTCCCTCGCTTAGTTTTGGGCGAGCCGACCACCGCCTTCCCGCGGACCTCGGTGATCTGCTGAACAATGAACAGACACCGTGCGTCAAGGTCGACGTCGACCCAGCGCAGACCTATCGCCTCGCCACGTCGCATTCCGCTGAGCAGCATCAGCTGGTACAGGTCGACGAGTCGGTCTCTGGCGGCGGCGGTCAGGAACGCTACGCATTGAGCGGTAGACCAGGGCTTCGGTCGTTGCGGATTCTCGGGGGCAAGCTCGACGTAGTCGGCGGGGTTGTTCGCGATGAGCCGGCGCTTGACCGCTGAGTTGAGTGCCGAGCGCAGGACAGCGTGGATCCGGCGGATGGTGCTGGGACTCAGGGGTCGGCCTCGCTTGCCGATGGTGATAGCGGCGTACATCCGGTCCAGGTGATGCGCCTGCAGCTCGAGCAGCCGTATGTGCCCGAGGTGCGGGATGAGGTAGTTGTTCGACAGGTCCGAGTAGCAAGCGACGGTCTTGGGCTTGAGTGCGTGCTTACCGGACAACCAGATGTGAAGGTACTCAGCCACCGTCTGCCCGGTCACGGCAACGCCGGACTCGTACATGCGAACGGCTTGCTGTAGTGCCGTTCGCGCTGCTGCCTTCGTGGGATAGCCAGACTTGGTCGCCTGGAGCCGCCGCCCCGTGCTGTCGCGACCGTATTCCAGGACCCACTGCCACGCACCCTTACAGCGATGCGGTATGAACGTGCCGTTCGCACCTCGCGGGCATGCCCGTGTGTGGCGCTGGTTGACGGAGCCGTGCTTCACCTCTCCACCTCAATGAGGTTAAGCAGCGGGGTCGTGGGAATACGGATCAACTTGCCGAGCCGAAGGGTTGGCGTCGGCCAGAGGCCGGCGCGGATCAGCTCGTATGCCGCCGACTTTCCGATTCCCAGGATGGCCGCAGCCGTGGGAACGTCGACGACCAATGGCAAGCTCTTGGCGCGCTCGACGGTCATCCCTCGGCTGGCGCTGGTCATCGGGTCCTCCTTGAGGCCAGTGCCCACCCACGGTACTTCCGGGTTCGAACCCGCGGAAGTGCCGTGACCTTGGGGTTGTTGGGACCTTCTGCCCTCGCCGGGTCCGCGCTGCCAAACCGTTCCACCGTCAATTTGGCCAACAGCACAGACCGCCTCTCCTGGGCGCTACCTGCTGAGGCCGGTGTTGCTGAGTCCTGCTCCATTGACCTGCTCCTCCCCGTGAAGGCTGGTCCCGCGGGTGTGGACCCATACGCCTCTGCACCGGTAAGCACCAAAAGGGCCTCCGGGTGGACATCTAGGGTCGAAGAACTTTTGGTCCTAACCCGCTGCAGTCCGCATGTATCAGGCGCCCAGGTCGAAGGTCGCCCCTGCGTCGCTTCAACTGCACACCCGTGTGAGTGTCTGATCAGGCGACCGGTGGCGTCGCCCGGCTCGGAGACGACGAGCCGCTCTTCTCCAAGGGCGTCTCTCGCGACCTGCTGTGGGTCACGCTCCTCACCGAGCCGGTCGAGGACTGGTCCCAGACGATCCGTCCGCAGCTCGTCCCGGACCGTCCCGGGACGGACGCTCCCCGGAAGCAGCCGGCAGGTGCCGGAGGGTTCTGGTCAGCGGTCTGCGACGGGGAGCCGGCCAGCGGACCGCAAGGGCTGCGATCATCGGGCTCTGGCGAGTGGGGGAGCGTTTCGACGGAGCAGCGTTCCAGCGGGCGCGAGTCGCGCGGCATTTGACCCAGGCGGATGTGGCTCGCGCCGGGGCACGTGGCGGGAGGCAGCGGGGTTCGGCCTGAGCGCCGGAGGCGAGTTCTGCTGTTGTCCGGCTTCGTCGCGGTTCTGGGGCCGCGGACCGGTGGTTGTCAGCTCTCGTGGAAGGAGGTGGGTAGAGCCGCCGTGGCGTGCTGGTGCCGGGCGACGCGATCACCCGGCTGGCTGAGCCGGTACGTCCCGCTGACATTCGTCAGTCTGCTGAAGTTGTCTTCCACCACGTCCCGCAGCGGGCGTCCGCGGGCCTAGGGACCGTAAGTAGTCGTCACCGCGAGAAGCATGACGAGGAGCCAGTCTTGGTCGGTAGGTTGAGCGGCGTGCGGACTGGGGTCGACGGTGCGGCTGTGCTGCGGGCGCGTTCGGCGAAGCGTCTAAGTCAGAATCGGCTGGCCCGGATCGTCGATGTCGCTGGAGGCGAGCGGGTCTCGGGCTGGGAGCGGGGCGTCGGGCAGCCGCGGGCGCGGATCATCCCTGACTTGGCGCGGGCGTTGGGCGTCGACCCGTTGGAGTTGCTGTCCTTGCCTAACGGGGTGGACTTGAGGGCGTTGCGGCTGGTGGCTGGACGTACCGCCCCCGAGCTCGCGCAGGCGGTGAACGTCTCGGTACACACCTACCTGCGGTGGGAGGCAGGTCAGCGTCTGCCGCTGGGGGATACGCGGACCCTCGCCAGCTTGAGCCGTCAGCTGGGTGTCCCGGTCGAGCGGATTGCGAAGGCGCTGGAGGCGAGCCGGGGCTCAGGCTCGACAGGCGATACACCACGCTTGCATTAAGAGTCTAGACGTGTAGTCTCCGATGCTGACGGAAATGTCCACCCCAAGCCCTGGTCGGTGCTTACCGGGGTGAAGGGAGGGTCAAGCCGTGTCGATCCGTAAATTCGTGGTCGGGGAAGTTCGTCACCCGCGTACTGAGCAGCCTCGCGGGAATGCTGTCCACTGGCCTGCCAGAGGGGGATCCGCGTCGTGAAACCGAACCGGGGAAGCATGTTGCCTTCTGCGCGGCGGAAGGGCGGATCTAACACCGCGCCGGGACAAATTGCCCCCGCGCCGGCGGCGAAGGTCGCGGCGGCGCCGCGCCAGCTGCAGCTGCGTTGGCTGATCGGGGTGGCGGCCTTGGTCCTGCTTGGTGGGCTGCTGCTGCTGTATGCGGTGCCGTTGTACAGCCAGCACACGAGCGTGGTCGTGATGGCCCGAGACGTGAAGGTCGGCGCCACGTTGACCGCTGCTGACGTGGCCACCGCTGACGTGTCGGTAGGGGACCAGGTGGCGGTGGTGCACCCGCAGGATGGGGTGCTGGGTAAGACGGCGTTGAGCGACTTGCCGGCTGGGTCGCTGCTGAGTCCACGGCTGCTCGGTGACGCGCCGACCCTGGCGAACGGACAGAACCTGGTCCCGGTCCGGTTGAAGCTGGGTCAGCGACCAGAGCAGGGGCTGAGCGCTGGGCAGGCGGTGCTGGCGGTCCCGGCTCCGGCAGACCCCAACTCGCCGGGTGGGGCGAAGCTGGTCCAGGTGCAACCGATCGGTGCGACCGTCGTCTCCTCCGGGCAGCCGGACCCGGCGACCGGGGACGTGGTGGTGGACCTGCGCGTCCCGCAGGCGGATGCGGTCGGGTTGGCCCGAGCCGCGGCGACCGGGTCGGTGACGCTGGTGCTGCTGCCGGGCGGAGGCGGGCAGTGACCGCGGTCGCGGTGGTGGCCGGGAAGGCGGCACCGGGGGCGACGACGGTGGCTGCGGCGTTGACGTTGTCCTGGCCGGGGCCGGTGCTGCTGGTGGATGCGGACCCGGCCGGCGGTGACGTGGTGCCGGGGCTGCTGCCGGGCCGGGCGAGCACCGAGTCGGGGTTGTTGTCCTGGTCGGTGGCGACCCGGCATCTTCCGGCGATGGAGGCGACCGCGGCGATGGTCGAGCATGTGCTGGCGTTGCCGGAGGCCGGTGACGCGTGGGTGATGCCAGGCCTGCAGTCCGGCGCCCAGGCCGGGGCGCTGACCGGCGGCTGGAGCCGGTTGGCGACGACGGTGGAACGCTGCCGCTCGGTGCTGGGCCGGGACGTCCTGGTCGATGCGGGGCGGCTGGGGGAGGCCTCCTGCTGGCCGGTGATCGCGGTCTGTGATGTGGTGCTGCTGGTGGTCCGGCCGACGGCCCGGGCGGTCCAGGCGGCGCACGCAGCTGCGGAGGCGATCCGGGCCCGGCTCGGTGACCTGGACGCGGTGCAGCTGGTCGTCAACGGCTCCGGCCCGTACACGACGGCGCAGGTGGCGGCCGAGGTCGGGATCGAACAGACCTACACGGTCCCGGGTGACCCGCGGGCCGCGGCGGCGCTGGTCGACGGGTCGGTGGCCACGGTGCGCGGGCTGACCAGCAGCCGCCTGGTCCGGGCAGCCGGCCAGGCCGCCCTGCGGATCACCCAGGCGCAGGCGGCGACGGTAGGTGTGCCATGAGCGACTTGACCGAGTTGCGCAACCCACTGGCCAGGCCAGGGCTGCACGACCTGACCATCCGCGGCTACGACGACGTGTCGCTGCGGGTCCACGAGCGTGACCAGTCGCGTCCGAAGGAGGATTGGTGAGCGAGCGAGTGCACTCCCGCAGTGACGGCGCCGGCCCTAGCGTCCTGCCCCGCGGGGTGCTGCCGTCCGGGCCGCCGCTCGGCGCCGCGGCCGGGTCGGGCAGCTGGTTCGGTTCGGAGTTCGGTGACGCGGTCACCGAGATGCAGCAGCGGGTCGCGGCTCGACTGTCGGTGGACGCCAGCCGGTACGCCGGCCTGGACGGGGTTGGGAAGCGGCTGCGGACGCAGGCGCTGGTCAACGAGGAGCTGGAGTCGTGGGTGAACCACCGGGCCCAGCTCGGGCTGTCCACGCTGACCCATGGCGATGAGGACGACCTGGTCTCGGCGGTGCACGCCGCCCTAGGTGGGCTGGGGCCGTTGGAGCCGCTGCTGGCCCGAACGGACATCGAGGACATCTTCTTCAACGGGACTGCGCCCACGATGCTGCGCCTCGCCGGCGGCGCGAAGGTGGCCGGCCCCCGGCTGGCGAGTACGGATGTGCAGCTGCAGCAGCTGCTGCAGGCGATGGCGGGCTCGGCTTTGGATGACTCCGCGGGCCGGGAGTTCTCCGTTTCGAGGCCGCTGCTGCAGCTGCGGATGAAGTCGGTGGGACTGCTCGGGGCCCGGATGTCCGCGGCGATGGATGTCACCCCGCACCCGGCCGGGACGATCCGGGTGCACCGGCATGTGGAGACGTCGCTGGAGCAGCTGCGGGACATGGCGATGATTGACGAGGCGCTGCTGGCGTTCCTGACCGCGACCGTGCTGGCCGGCGGGAAGATCATGGTCTCCGGTGCCACCGGGGTCGGGAAGACGGTGCTGCTGCGGGCGTTGTGCCGGGCGATCCCGCTGGACAAGATGATCGTCACTGTCGAGGACGATCGTGAACTCGGCATCCACGTGCTGCCGGAACGGGGCGCGGACGGGCAGGTCGTGCACGAGCCGGACGGCAGTGTCCGGCTACTGCGGCCGGCGGCGCTGGTCCGCTCTTACGAGGCCCGGCCGGCCAACTCCGAGGGCCGCGGCCAGGTCACCATGGGTGACTTGCTGAAGCAGTCGTTGCGGGACTCCCCGGACGTGGAGGTTCTCGGTGAAACCCGGGGGGAGGACGCAGTTTACCTGTTGGACGCCGCCTCAAACGGGATCGCCGGAGTGATGTGCTCCATACATTCGGTCTCGGCCCGCGGGGTGTTCGACCGGCTGGTGCAGATGGTGCGGACGGCGAACCCGCCGCTGCCGGGGGACTTCGCGTTGATGGCGGCGACGTCGTTGGACGTGATCGTGCACGTGGCCCGCAACCGGGACCACGAGCGTTATGTCACCGAGGTGGTCCAGGTGCACTCCGGCGGGCTGGGTGAGAACGGGTACCCGGTCACCGAGCAGCTGTTCGCACCCCGGGAGGACGGGCGGGCAGTGACCACCGGGTACAAGCCGACCCCGGAGCTGGCGGAGCGGCTCGTCGACGTCGGGTTCGACTTGGACTGGCTCAACCCCGGCACCTCCACCTGGGACGCCCTCGACCAGGACCGGTGGCGGGCATGACCCTGTTGATCGCGGTGGGCGGGATGCTGGTCCTGGCTGGGCTGGCCCTGCTGGTGGCCCTGCTCGCGGGCGTCCAGATGCCGCAGCGCGCAGTCAATTCGACGCTGCCCTCGGATGCCGGACAGGCCGGGCGGTGGCGGCGGGAGCAGCTGGTCGCGGTCCCGGTCGGGATCGTCGCAGCGCTGGTGACCGGGTGGGTGGCCGCCGGCCTGGGCGCGGCTGCGGTGGTGCTGGTAGCTCCGTCGCTGCTGCGCCCGTCGGCGGCGTCGAAGCGGCATATCGCCCGGCTGGAGGCGTTGGCGTCGTGGACGCGGCGGTTGGCGGACCTGCTGGCCTCCGGTGCCGCCCAAACGATGCAGGACGCGCTGGCCCGGGCGGCAGTGACCAGCCCCCCTCCGATCGCCAAAGAAACTACCGCGCTGGCCTCGAGGATGGGCCCGCAGGGGTTAGAGCCGGCGTTGCGCCAGTTCGCCAAGGAGATCGCCGACCCGGTCGGTGACCACGTGGCGATGGCGTTGATCGTGCGGGCCCGGCACGGCGGCATCGGCCTGGCCGACGTGCTGTCCGCGTTGTCCCTGGACGTGGACGAGCAGGTCCGGATGCGCCGGGGGATCCTGTCCGAGCAGACCAAGTCGATCAGCAACGTCCGCGGGATCCTCGCGGTCACCGTCGGGTTCTGGGTGCTGCTGGCGATCTTCGCCCACTCCTACATGGCCCCCTACGCCAGCATCACCGGGCAGCTCGCGTTGGGTGTCATCGTCGCCGGCTTCGGGTTCACTCTCGCCTGGTTCCAGCGGCTGTCCCGCCCGGTGGTCGGCGCCCGCTTTTTGCAGGATTTGGACACGGCCACGACGGATCCTGCGTCGGACCCGGCGGTGTCCCGGTGAATGCCCTGCAGCTGATCGCCCTCGGCGGGATGTCTGTCCTGACCGGGTTGGCGCTGCTGGTCCGGGCGCTGCGACCGGCGCCACCTCGGCTGGCCACGGTGATGGCCCAGCTGAACGCCCAACCCGCCCGCCGAGGCATCCAAGACGCCACCAGCGCCGGCCCGGCCTGGCTGCCGACGTCGGTGACCGGGTTCGCGGACCGGCACCTCGGCGCCAGCGACGAAGACCTGGCCATCCTCGGCCGCAGCCGGGCCGAACTGGCGGTCACCAAGCTTGGTTGGGCCGCCGGCGGCGCCGTCGTGCCGGCCCTGTTCGGGACGATGTTGGCTGTTGCCGGCATCCGGCTGCCGTTCACCATCCCCGCGGTCGCCTGTGTCGTGCTGGCCCTGTTGGCCTGGGCCAACCCGTCCCGTCAGGTCGCCGAGGACGCCGAGAAAGCCCGGGCCGAGTTCCGGGCCGCGCTGGCCGCGTTCCTGGCCCTGGTTGGCCTCGAGCGCAAGGCCCGCGGGTCACCCACTGAAGCGTTGGAGGAGGCGTCCCGAGTCTCCGGAGCCCGCCCGTTCCGGCTGATCCACACCGAAGTGCTGCGTGCGGAGCTGGCCGCCCAGCAGCCCTGGGACGCGCTTCGTGACCTCGGGCACCGGATCGGCGTTGACGAGCTGGTCAACCTGGCCGACATCGTCGCCACCGCCGCCGACGGCGCCGCCGTCTTCGACACCCTGATGGCCGAGGCGCGCAGCATGCGGCACGCCGACAACACCGCCCAGCAGACCCAGGCCGGCCTGGCGACCGAGCGGCTCACGGTGCCCACCGTGTGCCTGTTCATCTGCTTCGCCGCCCTACTGGTCTATCCCGCCGCCGTCCGACTCATCGGCGGCTGACCCGCCACCAGGTCAGACGGCCCCAACTGTTCGACCAACCAGTTCACACCGCGCACCACCGGATGAAAGAAGGAACCCATGAAGAACCGAGTCAACCGTCTCGTCAGCCAGGTTGTCGTGGCCGTCACGATGACCTCGTTGCTGGTCGGCTCACTAGCCGCCGGCACCAACCAGCAGCTGCAGGCGCGGCTGACTGACCGACGGGATCGCGGGGCGCTCAGCCTCGAGCAGGCCATCGTCACCGCCGTGCTGTCCGCGGCCGCGATCGCTCTCGGCGTCGTCATCGTCAACGCCATCACCAGCCACTCCGCCCAGATCCGCTGAACCTGGACCTGGATCAACTGCGATGACGATGCTCACTTCCGCCGTGTCGCGGCGCCGCCTGCTGGCGGTGCCGCGATGCCGGGTGCGCACCGTCCGCGGCAGGCCACGAGATCGCGGCGCGCTCAGCCTCGAGCTGGCCATTCTCTTCCCGCTGGTGCTCACCCTCACCTTCGGCGCGATTCAGGCCGGCCTGTGGTTCCAGGCCCGCAGCATGTGCCAGGCCGCCGCCGAGGCCGGGGTGCGGGCCGCCAAGGTCCTCAACGCCCCCTCTGGCGCCGGCGCCGGCGCTGCCCGGGCCTACCTGTCCGACGTGGCCGGTGGCCTGGTCGTGGCACCGGCCGTCAGCGAGGCCCGGACCGCCGCCACCGTCAACGTCGCCTGCTCCGGCCAGGCGCAGAACGTCATCCCCCTGCCCGGGTTCAACATCGCCGTCGCCCAGTCCGCGCGCGCCGGCATCGAACGGTTCACCCGATGACTGGGCGAGTTCAGGATTCCCGAACCGGCCGCCGCGACCGCGGGTCGACCTCGCTCGAGCTGGCGATCTTGACCCCGGTGATGCTGTTGCTGATCGGGTTTGTCGTGGTCGTCGGACGGGTCGCGGTCGCCAACAACGCGGTCACCTCGGTCGCCGGGAACGCGGCCCGGGAGGCTTCGCTCGCCCGGAGCTCCGGGGCCGCCGCCGCGGCCGCCTCGAGCTCGGCACGCACGGCCCTGGCCGCGCAGGCAGTGCGGTGTGAGGGCGGCGGCGCGGTTGCGGTGGATGTGAGCGGGTTCGCGGCCGCTGGGGCCGGCGCACCAGGACAGTCCGTGGTCGTCACCGTGGACTGCCTGGTCAGCTTCTCCGATCTAGGGATCCCGGGCCTGCCCGGCAGCAGAACCCTGACCGACCGCGGGGTCAGCCCCATCGACCCAAACCGAGGCGGTGGAGCGCCGTGACCGGGCTGCCCCTCCAGTCGAGGCTGGCACGTCGGCTTCACGGCAGCCGGCGGGCCGCCGGTCGGGACCGGGGCTCGATCACGCTGTGGGTGGCGGTTACCTTCGCGGCCATCCTTGCCGTCGCCGGCCTGGTCGCCGACGGGGGAGCGAAGATCCGGGCCGGGGAACGCGCCGACATCGTCGCCGGTGAGGCAGCCCGAGCGGCCAGCTACGCCAGCGGCCCCGACCAGGTCGCCCGCACCGCCGCCGCCGCGGCGGCCGCACGCGGCATCATCTCCCGGGCCGGGATGGCCGGCTCGGTCGCGGTGACCTCCCCGGGGCGGATCGACGTGACCGTGCAGGCGTCTACCACCGGGCCCATCAGCGGCCTGACTTACACCGTCTCCCGCAGCTCCACCGCCCAGCTGCTCCTCGGAGTCGGAACCGGAGGCCCCCCATGAACCGCCTGGTCGCCATCGCCAAGGGGCTGGGCTCGGCGCTGCTGCTGGCTCTGATCGTCGTCGGCCTGCCGGCGGTGCTGATAGCCTATCGACGGCAAGGACACGGCCGTATTCAACGACTGTCAGGACTGGTCTCAGGCCGGCGTCCTGGACACCAAGACCGGCAATAAGTTGACTGTGGGGAGTGCGAACACGCCAATACGTGCCACCGTGCAGCGGACAACGCAGGGTTGGAGAGTGGCTAAGGCCGAACTGCTTCAGGCAGCAGTTCTTCGGACGGTGTGAGGAGCAGGCCCGCACCATCGACGCCTCAGGCGCTTGGTCTCGGTGGACGGCCGCGCAGCCGGTTCTGGCGCAGGTGGGCTCGGCGGTCGCCCTCTGCGATGTGGTCATGGATCGGGCCGAGCCGGCCCAGGCGAACGAGCTGCTGCTGGCGCTGGTGCGGGCCGGGTCGGTCGACGGGGGAGTGGACCAGAGCGCGGCCACGTTCGTGGCGTCGCTGCTGGTTCCCGGGGGCGATCGCATCATCCGCAGCCTCAGCTCGTTGGGCCCCGACATCGACGCCATCGTCGCTGGGCAGCTGTGGCTGCAGGTCCGCGCCTACCCGTGGCGCTGCCGGCCGCGGGCGGTGGCGAAGAACACGCTGATGGAGACCCGGCGCGCGGTGCTGGCCGACTATGGCGCGACGACCGCCCGGCGGGCGGCGCTGGTCCCGCTGGCCCCACCCGAGCTGGCCGAGGCGGTGGACCGCCACGGCACCGTCGTGACCGACCAGCTGGTCGCCGACCTGGCGCTGCTGGAGCTGCTGGCCTGGGCCCGGGCCCGGGGAGTCCTCGAGCGGGGTAACGCGGCGCTGCTGTGGGAGCTGGTGATGGCGGCCTGCGATGAGGAGACGGCCACGGTGCCGTCAAGCCTGGCGCGGGGGGTTGGTTCCAAACAGTCCGTGCGGGTCGCCGCCACCCGGGGGGTGAGCGCCCGCACCGTGCGCCGGCAACGGGACCACGCCGTGGCGCAGCTGCGGCTGGCCCGGGCCGACTTTGAAATTGGTGACGGTTTCGGTGTCCACCCGGAGGGGGTCCCGGTGCTTACCGGGATAGGACGACCCACTCTCCCGGAAGGCCGGAACAGATGACCCAACACCCGCACCCCGTCGGCCCTGTCACGCTCAAGCAGGCCGCAGCCCTGGTGAAGGAGGCATCCGGCGCCGACACCGCGGCCATCGCGGACCTGGAGTCGATCGTGGCGAACCTGCGCCGCGCCCAGGCAGCACGAACGGAGCTGGTGGCACGGGTGCCCACCGAGATGCTCCGCCAGGTCCTGCTGGCCCGCTCGAGCGAGCAGCAGTGAACACCCTGACGTCTCCCGCGACGGGTGCGGCCGAGGCCGCCCCGGTGACCGTCGAGGAGCTGCAGCTCGCCTGGCAGGCGGTTAGGGCCGGCGCGTTCCGCCCCCAGCCGCAGCAGGGCGTCACCGACGACTGGCCGGGCGACGGCGGCGCTGCCGGCTTAGTCGGTGAGCCGCTCGTCATGGTCGCCGGCGCGCACGGCTGGTCCGGCACGTCGACGACCGCCCTACTGATCGCCGCCGCCGCCGCCCGTCGTGGCGTGCCCGTACGGCTCGTCGACTCGGCCCCGCCGGACCGTTCCGGGTTCGCGGCCGCCGCGGCCACCGAGCACGGGTTGGACCAGACGAGACAGTGGCGCCAGGGCAGCCGTGGGCCGGTCAGCGTGCAGCGGCTGGCCAATGGGGTCAACCGGCCCGGCGCAGTTCCGGCGCCGCTGGATGCCCGGGACGGGACGTTGACCGTCGTTGACAGCGGCTGGCCGGTCACCGACTTCCTCCAGCACCTAGAGAGAGGCCACTGGCTGGGCGCCCTGATCCGGTCCGCGCCGCTGGTGCTGACCGCTCGAGCCACCATCCCCGGCCTGCGGCACGTCGAGGCCACCGTTGCGGCCCTGAGCGCGGTACGTGATCCGGGCAGCCGGGTCGTGCTGGCCCTGCTCGGCCCGCGCACCCTGCCACGCCTGCTGAGGGGCTCCGCTGGGGCCGCCGGCGCCGTTCAGGCCGCGCACCGCGACGAGGTGCTCGTCACCGTCCCAGACCGGCCCGCGATGGCCCGAGCCGGCCTGACCCCGGCGCCGCTCCCGCGGCAGCTGCACTCGGCCGCGGACCAACTCCTGGGCCTGACTTACCCCGTCGAGCCGGTGGAACCACGGCCGGACCAGCACCCCCGAAAGCACCGCATCAGTCGGCTCAACACCCACAGGAAGGACGACCAGCGATGAGCAGAACGACAGCAGCGATCACCCAGGGGGTTCAGGCCCTGGCCGCGGTCTGCCCGGCGGCGCCGCCGGGGATGCAGACCTACCAGGACCAGGTCATCGGCTGGATCAAGTGGGGCGTGATCGCGTTGATCATCGCCACCGCGCTGGTCTCGATCGGGGCGATCGGGGTCGGGAAGATCTTCGCGATGCCGCACGCCTCCTCGCGCGGCGCCATCGGTGTGGCGGTCTCGATCATCATGGCGATCCTGTTCGTGACCATCACCGCGGTCATCAACGGCGTCGTCGGCAGCGGCTGCTGAGATGCTGACCCGTCGACGGGCGCGCCTCGACGAATGGGCCGCACCGGAGTGGTCCCGGCAGAAGCTGCTGGCTGCGCTGTCCCTGCTCGCGGTGCTGGCGGTCGGGTTCCTGGCCGGCGCCGGCCTGTGGGTGTGGTTCCTGCTGCACCCGCACCCGACGGCCGGTCCGGCCGCGGGCGGTGCACCCGGCCCAGCGGCCACGGTCACTGCCGGCACCGACTTGGGCTCCGCGGGTGAGGCGGCGGCGGTGCAGGCGCGCCGGGACGCGGCCGCGGCAGCGCCGATGCCGGCCGCGGACCCGGCAGCCGCGCAGCCGGCGGTGTTGTCGGTCCGGGACCCCGGCTCGATCGACCTGCCCGCCTCGACCGGGCCCGGGCCGATAGGCATCGCCAGCGGGTTCCCGCAGACCCCGCAGGGGGCGCTGGCGCAGCTAATCGCCATTGACACCGACGTGCTCAATACGGCCACCTTGGATCATGCCCGGGAGGTGATCGGCGGGTGGGCGGCGCCGGGCGGGCCGAGCGGGCAGTCCTGGTCCGCGGTCAAGGCGCTGGCCAGCTTCCACTCCGCCGCCGGCCTGTCCGGCGGCGCCAGCCCGGGCTTGTCGATGCGGGCCACCCCCATGATGGGGCTGGTTAAGGCCGCCGACGGGCCGGACTGGGCGGTGGTCTGTGTCGACTTCGAGGTTGACGCCACGCTGGCCAGGACGGCCCGGATCGCGGCCGCGGACTGCCAGCGGATGGCCTGGGACGGCGACCGGTGGCTGGTCGGGCCGGGCGCCGAGCCGGCGCCAGCGCCGTCGATCTGGCCGGGCACCGCCGCGGCGATCGACGCCGGCTACCGGAACTTGCGCCGTGGCTAGCGTCGTGGCGGCGGCTGCCCCCCTGGTGGTGCCGGCGTTCGGCTGGGATGACGTGAACCCGTTGAAACTCCTGGGCAACGCCGCCGCGGTCGCGGTCACCGAGGGGTGGCAGGCCTTCATGACCGGGTTGTGGGGTGGCGGGCTGTGGCTGACCGGGTTCGTCTTCAAGATCGTCGATGCGTTCACCTCCCCGGACCTGTCCGAGGGCGGGGTGATGCGGGACATCTTCCCGCTCACCTTCGGCGTCGGCGCCGGCCTGGCGTTGGTGCTGGGGTTCGTGCAGGTCGGGGTCGCCGCCTGGCGGCGGGACGGCACCGGGCTGGCCCGGCTGATGGTCGGGCTCGGCCAGTTCATGCTCGCCTGGGGTGGCATGCTCGGGGTCGGCGCCGCCCTGACGGTCGGGACGGCGGGGTTGACCCAGGGGATGCTGCAGGTGGCGCTCGGGTCACCGTCGTTCGGGTCCGCGAACCTGCTCAAACCGTGGGATCCGCGGCTGGCCATCGACGCGGCCACCGCGACGGTGCTCGGGGTGTTGGGCATCTTTCTGATCTTCTCCGCGATCGGCTACCTGATGGTGATGCTGGTCCGGGCCGGCGCGTTGATGGTCATCCAGGCCACCTCCCCGATCTCCGCGGCCGGCCTGCTCAGCGAGGGCACCAGGTCCTGGTTTTGGAAGTCGCTGCGCTGGTTTCTCGCCGCGTTGATGATCGGCCCGCTGGCTGCCCTCGTCCTCGGCATCGGCAAGAAGCTCACCGACGGGGTGCTGTCCGGTGCTGGGGAGTCCACCCAGGCCGCGGTCGGCACCGCCGTGGTCGGCACGGTGTTGGTGCTGCTCAGTGCGTTCTGTCCGCTGATCCTGTTCCGGCTGCTGGCGTTCGTCGACCCGGGCACCTCCAGCGGTGCCTCGTTCCGGGCCTCCCTGGACGCCGCCGGCGGCCTCGCCGGCCTGCTCAGCGGCCAAGGCCAGCAGTCCGACAGTGGTAGCGGCGCGGCGACCGCCCAAGCCAGCGACGGCAGCTCGCAAGGCGAGGCCGACGCCGGCACCGCCACCCAGGGCCGGCTCGCCACCGCGATGACCGGGCTGGGCGGTGGGGCCGGCGCCGGCGCTGCGCTAGGTCCCGCGGCAGGCCTGCTCAAGGCTGCCGGGAATGGCCTCTCCTCGTTGGGGCAGGGCGCCGCCACGTACGGCGCGGACATCCTCGGCGCGGCCGGGGTGGGTCATCAGCAGCCCTACTTCGGGTCGACACCCAACGACAGCAACAAGAGCCCCAACCAGCCAAAGCCCCAGCAGCCGCAGAGCGGCCAGAACGGGCAGCCGAACGGCCAAGACGGCCAGGACAGCGGCGCAGGCCCAGACGGCACCGGCGCGGATGCGCCCGGACGGTCAGCCGACCCGGGGCCGGCGATGCCGCAGATCCCGCCGGTCACCTCACCGCCCACCCCGACCGGCTCGGGTGCCGGCGGGAAAGGCGGGAAAGGCGGCAAACCCGGCGGAGGCCCAGGCGGCCCCGCCGGCGGGGCCGTGGCCGGTGAGGCCGGGGGAGCAGCGGGCGGCGTGGAGGGCGCCGCTGCGGTCGCCGCCCTCTAAGAGCCGCAGCCGCACACCAGAGCACACCGACGAGAGAGGCGGCACATCATGACTGTGAGCGAGTACGGCGACTACACCCGGGACCGGGTCGGCTGGTTCTTCGGAATGACCGGCCCGCAGCTGGCGGTGGTCACCATCAGCGGCCTGCCGCTGCTGCTGGCGGTGGGGGTGCAGGCCTGGCTGCTGGCGTTGGCGTGCGCCGGCGGGTGGGCGGGCGTGCTGGCGCTGGTGCTGCTGCCGGTGCGGGGCCGGTCGGCGACCCAATGGTTCGGCGGCCTGGCCGCGCACACCGCCGGCCGGGCGTTGGGCTGGTCGACGTTCCGGGGCCGTGCCTCGGTCGGAGAGCCGGTGGACCCCGACGACGCGGACCTGCCCGGGATCCTGTCCGGGATCCAGGTGCATGACGGGCCACCGCGGGGGGCCCGGCTGACCCGCGTGGCGGTGATCCAGGACCACGCCGCCCAGACCTGGGCCGCCACCGCGAAGGTGGTCCACCCCGGGATCGGCACCGCCGAGGCGCGGGCCCGGGACCGGATGGGCGACGGCCTGAGCCAGCTGCTGGAGGTGCTGGCCCGCACCGAGCTGGCCCGGATGCTGGTGGTCCAAGTGCGCACCGTTCCCGACGACGGCGCGGAACGGGCCCAGTGGGTCGCCGCGAACCGGCGCGCCGACGGGGCCGCGTTGTCCCGGCGGGTCAACGACGACCTGGCCGTCAGCCTGACCGCGGCGTCGGTGCGCACCGAGGCGTTCGTGACCGTGGTGGTCGCCGAGGCGGTACTGGCCAAGCCGGCCCGCCAGTCCGGCGGCGGCCTGGAAGGCCGGGCCCGAGTGCTGTACGGGCTGCTGGCGGAGGTGGAGGCGCACCTGCTCGGCGCGACCGGCTGCGAGAGCGTGGACTGGCTGGACTCCGACGGCCTCGCCGCGGCCGTCCGGACCGGGTTCGCCCCCGGGGACCGGGCCGGACTGGTGCAGGCCACCGCAGACGCGGGCACCCACCCCGGCGCCAACGCGGCGGTGCCGTGGGCGATCGCCGGTCCCGCTGGTGCCGCTACCCCGATCCGCTGGTACGAGCACGACGCGTGGCGGTCCGTCAGCGCCACCGTGCTGTTGCCGGACCGGGGCGCGATCCTCGGCGCGTTGGCGCCGGTGCTGGTCCCCGGCAGCCCGGGGGAGCGGCGCTGCTACACGGTGTTCTTCCCGCTGGTCTCCGGCCGCAAAGCCGCCCGGTCCAGCGCCAGCGCCGAGATCTCCGCCGCCACCGGCGGCGCGCTGCGCCGCCGGCTCGGGCAGCAGACCCGGGCCCGGCAACGCCGCAACGAACAGCAGACCCAGGCCGTGGACAGCAAGCTGTCCCGGGGCCGTTCCCTGGTCCGGCCCGCAGCGGTCGCGTCGGTGACGGTGCCCGCCTGGTGGGCCGTCGATGAGTACGGGCGGCAGCTGGAGTCCTCGATCCGCAACGCCGGGTTCACCCCACAACGGCTCGACCTGGCCGCCGCGTCCGGGTTCATCGCCTCCGCCATCCCGCTCGGCGTCGGCCTGAAGATGTCCCGGAGCTCCCGATGACCCGGCTGACCCGGGTGAGCGGGCGTACCGCCGCGGGCCGGGGGGTGGGGCAGCTGCTCGCCGACTTCGGGCACACCCTGCCGCAGCGCGAACCTGCGGTGCCGGACCCAATGGAGGCGCGGCTGTTCCCGCGGCTGCGGTCCCCGCGTGGCCCCCGGGTGCGGGGCGCCGGCTGGAGCCTGGGGTATGCGCCGTTGTCGCAGTGGCGGATGACCAGTGACCAGGCGCCGGTGTTCTGGCCGTTCATCGCCGCCCCGGTGCTGCCGCCGACCGGCGCCCAGATGGGCATCGACGAGTGGTCCGGCGGCTCCTTCTTCGCCGACCCCAACGGGTGGGTCCTCGATGACGAGATCCCGGTGACCAACCCGAACGTGTTCGTGATGGGCAAACCCGGGACCGGGAAGTCCTCGTGCGTCAAACAGTTCATCATCCGGATGCTCGAGTTCGGCTACCGGGCGTTGATCCTCGGCGACTCCAAGGACGAGTACGAGGCCCTGTGCGCGGCGTTCGGGGTGACGCCGTTCGCGATCGGCCCCGGCCAGGGCGCCCGGGTCAACCCGCTGGACATCGGCCCGCTCGGGCACGGCTGGAACCGACTGGCCACCGAGGAAGCGAACCGCCGCTCGGCGATCATCTTCTCCCGCTGGCTGGTGCTGATCCGCGGGCTGGTCGGCTCCCAGCACATCGGCGAGCACCGGGTGCCGTTCTCCCCTAGCGACGAGCGGGTGGTGGACACGGTGCTGCGGCAGCTGACCGGGTACGGCAGCGGCAACTCCACCCTGGCGCCGGTGACCGTCCCGCAGCTGTGGCACGGCATCGACGAGCCCACCGACGCCCTGGTCGCCGCCTGCCGGTACGCGGGCCGGCAGGACTTCCTGGACGGTACCCGGCTGCTGCGGGACGCCCTGTCCCAAATGGTCACCGGCCACCTGGCCGGGATGTTCGACGACTACACCAACATCGACATCGACTGGACCGCGCCGATCCAGTCGCTGTCCCTGGCCCGGCTCCGGCCGCTGGGCGACGACGCGGTCGGGGTCGCGTTGACCTGCCTCGGCGCCTGGGGCCGTGGGCAGCGGGAGATCGCCTCTCCCGGGGACCGGCGGATCGTGGTCCGGGACGAGATGTGGAAGCAGATGCGGCTCGGCCCGGAAGCGGTCAAGTCCCTCGACTCGGACCTGCGCCTGTCCCGGGCCGACGGGGACGTCCAGATCGCGGTCGCGCACAAACCGTCCGACACTCGCGCGGTCGGCGCGCAAGGCTCCGAAGCGGACCGGATCGCCCGAGACCTGCTGCACCTGGCCGACACCAAGATCCTGCTCGGCCAGGACCAGTCCGTCGCCGACGAGCTCGGCGACCTGCTCGGGCTGTCCCCGATGACCCAGGACCTGGTCACCGGCTGGGCGATGGCCGGCAAAGGTCGGGCCCTGTGGTTGGTCGGAGACCGGAAATACAAAGTCCAGACCGTGCAGCATCCCCTCGAGAAAGCGCTGACCTACACCAACGACGCGGCCGCCGGGAACAGCCAGAACGGGGTTTAGCCGATGGACTCCTCCTCGACCCGGACCGTGGCGGCCGTCGTGGTGGCACTGGTCTTGTTGCCGTTCGCGTTGCTGCTCGCCGTCCCCGCCATCGCCGCCGCCAGCCCGACCGCGACCGACAGTATCTGCGGGCCCGGCGGGACCGGGCGGTCGGTCGCCGACGTGGCCCTGGACGCCGAGCAGCTAGCCAACGCCGCCACCATCGTCACCGTCACCCAGGGCCGGCGCCTGCCCCCGTACGCCGCGACCGTCGCGTTGGCCACCGCCTACCAGGAGTCCAAGCTGCACAACATCACCCAGGCCGTCGACAATGACAGCCTCGGCCTGTTCCAGCAGCGGGTCATCTACTACACCGCCGCGGTGGCCGCCGACCCGGTCAAAGCCACCAACGCCTTCCTCGACCGGCTCGTCACCCAACCGAACTGGCAGACCCGCCCGTTGACCGACGTCGCCGCCGACATCCAACAACCCTTGGCCGCCTACCGCGGCCTGTACGCCCAATGGCAGCCGCTGGCCGCGCAGCTGACCACCCAACTGTGGACCGGCACCGGCAACCCCGCCGATACCGGTTCGGCCGCCGGGATGGCGTCCACCGCGGCGCCGTGCGCGGGCAGCGTCGGCACCAACCCGGACGCCACCCCCACCCCGGGACCGAACGGGGTGAAGTTGACCGGCAGCCCAGCCGGGAACGCCGCCGCCACCTATGCGATCGCCCAGCTCGGCAAGCCGTACGTGTGGGGCGCGCAAGGGCCGAACGCCTTCGACTGCTCCGGCCTCACCATGACCGCCTGGGCCAGCGCCGGCGTCACCATCCCCCGCGTCACCTACACCCAAGCCACCGCCGGAGCCCCCGTGTCCATCCAGGCCGCCCGCACCGGCGACCTGGTCCTGATCCCCGGCTCCGACGGCACCGCCACCAACCCCGGACACGTCGGCATGGTCGCCGGCGTCGACAACGCCGGCGCGGTCTGGCTCGTCGAAGCCGCCCGCACCGGCATCCCCATCCGGCTGACCCCGATGGCCGGCTGGGAGGGCCAGATCGTCACCGTCCGCCGCATCGGATAGCCGACCCGGCCCGGAGAAAGGACGAAACCTATGGACGACACCGCCCCCAGCGGGATCACCGTCGACGCCGAGGAAAGCCTGAAAGTGACAGCCTGAACCGGCCCCGTTGTGGACGGGGCGGATTCGAGTCAACGTCGCAACACGGCGTGCTTCTGATCCTGGGCCGAGAGGGACATGAGGTCAATCAGCACATGCACGGAGAGCGGCATGAGAGTGCCCGGTGCCGGCCCTCGACGCGGCGAAGCGAAACACCTGGATGCCGGGCGACGTCTCGCGAGGCATCACGCAAGGACTCAGCGGGCGGGACCCGACCCGGAAGACGGCCGCCACTCCCGCCTGATCAGTCCGTACACCCACGAGTCAGAGACCTCGCCCTTCACGACGCAGTCTTCCCGCAACGTCCCTTCACGCACGAACCCTAGCTTCTCCAGCACGCGGGCAGATGCCACGTTGCGTGTATCGGTCTCAGCCTGGACGCGATTCAGGTCCAGCATGTCGAACGCCCACCGCAGCAAGGCGCGCGCGGCCTCCGTCGCGTAACCGTGGCCCCACGCTGCATCATCGAAGCAGTAGCCCAGCGATGCGCTGCGGTAGTCCGGATTCCAGCGGTTCAGGCTGCACCAGCCGATGAACGCCCCGTCGGAGACACGATCCACGGCCAGCCGCGCCCCAGTGCCCCCCTCAGCCATCTGCCAGGAAGCCGTGATGAACCGCTCGGAGCGCCCGCGTTCGCTCCACGGCGGCGCGTCCCAGTAGCGCAACACGTAGGTTCTGCTGTGCAGAGCGAAGAGGTCGTTCGCATCCGCGTCGTCGAAGGGACGCAGTCGAAGGCGAGCGGTGTGCAGCGTGGGGGTGGGCAGCGACATGCGTCATCTTCCCTCCTGTCATTAGTTGCCGGTTAACCAGAGAACCAATGCCGGCCACTCGGACTGGGTTTCTTCGCTGGCGGGCAGAACGACGTGCCCGCTCATCGGCGGATCCGGTAGGCAGGCCCGGACGTCGTCGCCCGTCTCGCGGCGGTGTGACGCAGGCTCTGTGCGAGCGGATCGCGGCAAGAGCGGAAGATGGGGAACGGGCCGCTCATGCATGGTTATGCAGGGCCGCCCGCACCTGAGAAGCCGCGACAATGGCCGCCTCGGCCTGTTTGGTCCTCTTTACCGAGGTCATCGAGGTTGGACGATTACAAGGGCCGTAAGGGGATCGGTGACCGGGACGGGATCCTTTGCGGGACGCCCTGGCCTCCCCGCTCCGAGAGTCGCAGCTTCACCGGTCACGGTTCCACTTGCGAACGCCATCGATGTCCAGTGGGTTCCGGAGTTGGCGCGGCCGTCCAGTTCAACCTCGTCGCAGACCAGCGTCGTTCGCCGAGGCAGCTCCGGGTGGGGGTGCCAGGCCGTCCAGGACGGTACGTAGGAGCGGTTCTTGAGAGGTGGGGCCGCCGTCGATGGCCGCAATCGAGACAAGCATCTGTAGGACCTGTTCGATGTTCAGGTCTTGCTGGATCTGATGGGCTCGCTGGGCTGCGTCGAACAGCGGTCGACCGGCGGCGATGACACGGGTTTTGGTGTCATCGAAGATGGGACTGTCGCGGTCGATGTGGGTCAGCAGCTCGGCGGCGATGTTCTTCTTGCTCGCGGCGAAGGCGAAGAACTGTGTCAACCACGTCCGCAGTGACTCACCGGGTGTCGTATCGGGTGCGATGTCGGCGGTGGTGAACGCGACGTCGGCTTCGGTGGCGTAGAGCGCTTCCAGTAGTTCCAGGCGGGTGGGGAAGTTGCGGTAGAGCGTGGCCATCCCGACTCCGGCGCGCCGTGCGATCTCGGCCATCGAAGGATTTGCACCCGGGTCCTCGAACGCCGCACGGGCGGCGGCCAGGATGCGGTCGTGGTTGCGCCGAGCGTCGATGCGTTTGGTCGGAGGTTCGGTCGGGGTGTCAGGCTGGACCTTCATCTGGACAGGGTCTCCGTTAGAGTGATTCGGACAGGTTGTTCACTTGTCTCGGATCATAGCCGCCCCTAATCGATCGAGGGCGGAGAGGAGTTCTCATGCCAGACATAATGATTGCCTTGGTCACAGGTGCGAACAAGGGCATCGGCCAACAGATCGCGGCCCAGCTCGCGAACCTGGGGCACACGGTCGTGATCGGTGCCCGCGACCCAGACGCCGGGAAGGCAGCTGCGCAGGAGCTGCAGGGAGCGGCCGGGCAGGTGAGCTCGGTCGTGCTGGATGTCACCGACCCGGCTTCGGCTGCGGCTGCCGCCGAGGTGGTGCAGCAGCGGTTCGGCCGATTGGACGCACTGGTCAACAACGCCGGGATCAGCGGCCGCCCCGGAGCAGATTTCGCCGGCCAGATGCCCGCGACAGCAAACGTCGACGACATCCGCTACATCTTTGAGACCAACGTCTTCGGTGTCATCACAGTGACCGCTGCATTCCTGCCGTTGCTACGACTGTCGCACGCGCCGCGCATCGTGAACGTGTCCAGCAGCGCCGGGTCCCTGGCGCTGACCTCCGACTTTGACAACCAGGACCCCATCGCGCTGGGTTACGTCCCTTCCAAAACCGCGCTGACATCGTTGACGGTCCAGTACGCGCGGGGTCTGGCGGCAGAGAAGATCCTGGTCAACGCGGTGTGCCCCGGCTTCGTGGCGACCGATCTGAATGGTTTCCGCGGTGTGCGCAGCCCCGAGCAGGGCGCGACCCAGGCTGTCGCGATGGCGACCATTCCCGCCGACGGACCGACCGGCACCTTCACCGACGACCAGGGCCCCGTGGCCTGGTAGGCCCTCGACGATCCCGTCCGGCGTCGGCACCGAAATGGACAGCCTCTCCAATTGCAAGGTACGTTCTAAGTGAACAGTCTGTTCGTTTGATTGTGGACTAGATCCCAGCGCCGCCTGCGGCGAAGAAGGAGCTCGCGATGCAGTACCGACCGCTCGGCCGTACGGGGATCACCGTCAGCCATCTCACCTTGGGCGCGATGATGTTCGGGGCGATGGGCAACACCGACCACCCGGAGTGCGTCCGAATCATCCACCACGCTCTGGACGCAGGGATCACGACCATCAACACCGCGGACGGCTACTCGGCGGGAGAATCGGAAGAGATCCTCGGCGAGGCCCTCTCCAATGGCCGGCGGGACGACGTCGTGCTCACCGTGAAGTTCGGGGTGAACCTGGACGGGAACCCCAACCACGGCGGCGGATCACGTCGGTGGATCACCCAGGCGGTTGAGGGCTCCCTGCGGCGCCTGCGGACCGACCGGATCGATGTCTACGAACTCGGCGCGCCGGACCCCCAGACCGACATCGATGAAACCCTCGATGCCCTCACCGACCTGGTGAGCGCCGGCAAGATCCGATCGTTCGGCACCTCCAAGATGCCACCGTCGCAGATCGCCGAGGCCCGCGCGGTCGCCGAGCGACGCGGGCACGGCGTGTTCCGCACCGAAGAGTTGCCCTATTCGATCCTGAACCGCGTCGTCGAGTACGACCTGCTGCCTACCTGCCACCGCCTGGGGATCGGGGTGCTGGCGTTCGGGCCGCTCGCCGGGGGCTGGCTGTCGGGCCGGTACCGGAAAGGGTCGGACGTCAGCGTGTCCGGCGCGGACCCTCGCACCCGTGGGGGTCGCATCGACGCAGAAGCGCCCGCCAACGCGACGAAACTGGTGGCCGCCCAGGCACTCGGCGAGCTTGCCGACGAGGCGGGCCTGACCCTGCCCCAGCTGGCCACCGCGTTCGTCGCCCGGCACCCCGCCGTCAGTACCGTCCTCATCGGACCACGGACCATGGAGCAACTGCAGGGATCCCTGACCGCAGACGGCATCGAGCTGACCAAGGACGTACTTGACCGGATCGACGAGATCGTCCCACCCGGGTGGACCGTCAACATCGCCGACGCGATGTGGCAATACGGCACCCGCGCTCTAGACCCAGCACAGCGCCGAAGCTGAAAGCGACTCCCCGCCGCTAGCGGCAACTCGAAGGCCAGCGTAAGAGCAACCGCGCAGTCTCGGACTGTTCCGCAATGGGTCGGATACGGCGCCAGGGACTTCGGGCTCGAGTCGATGCGTTCCGAACGGGTGCTCCATACGAGACGCCAGTGACCGTCATGGCGTCTCATTTCACGATCGGCGAATTCAGGCGGTCGTCGCAACGACGGGTGATTCTGGGTCAAACAGTAGGCGCTGCATCGCCTGCGCGGGTGTGATGCCGCCGAGAGTCTTGCGTGGCCGGTCGTTGAGCTCGGCCGCG
>JAABUK010002596.1_pt1 | contig 32182 bp, 46 predicted proteins | sample 5559141 | NCBI WGS metagenome assembly JAABUK01 (sample SAMN10711869, study PRJNA513367) | rock metagenome | isolation source: Antarctica rocks | place: Antarctica: Victoria Land, Pudding Butte nord | collected 2016-01-03 | reverse complement strand
ATGACCTGACTTGAGACCCTTGCCACCAGATTCTGCCAAGTCCTGCAACCAGGATTCCATCAAGTCAGGCACTTGTTGGTCCTGGTTTGCTGATTTGTACCATGAGGGTGATTCACATGCATGACCTGACTTGAGACCCTTGCCACCAGATTCTGCCAAGTCCTGCAACCAGGATTCCATCAAGTCAGGCACTTGTTGGTCCTGGTTTGCTGATTTGTACCATGAGGATGATTCACATGCATGACCTGACTTGAGATCCTTGCCACCAGATTCTGCTCCTCCGCAAAGTCCTGCAATCAGGACCAGTCAACAAGTTTGAGCTTGAGGGGGTGTTGAGCTTGGCTGATTGATACCATGAGGGAGATTCTGCTCTATTGCAAAGTCCTGCAAGCAGCACCAATCAACAGATTTTTGGATTGATCAGAGCTTGAGCTTTGCAGATTGATACCATGAGGGTGATTCACATGCATGACCTGACTTGAGATGATTGTACAAGGGCTGCAGAAACGTGAAAAAGCTTTGACAACACATGAATGGAGCAGTGCAATAAGCAATTACAAAGACAAACTGCTGCGGTGACAGAGAAAAAAAAAGGGAAAGTTTGCATTTTCAGCGGTCATGATGTGAGCCTACAGAGGCGGCAGCCCAGAGCTGCTGTGGTAACAGACAATAATTGCCAGATAGTGGATTGCTCTGCTGCAGCCACTCTGGTCAAAAGCTGTACTCTGTGTGTAGTAAGCATACAATGTAACATGATCAGATAACATTGCAGTGACGTTTCAGCGACGTCTTGTGCTCCGTCATATGCATGCATGCAGCTTGAGCCAGTTTTGCATGGTGCTGCTGCTGTCATGTAGAAGAACACTGTCTTGAACACATGACACAAACAGAAGCCACATGGGGAAGATTACCTCATCATCAGTATGATCTAGAGCTCCTGGCACATCCTTGACCAGCGGGGAAATGAAGTCAAACAGCATCCCAACCTTGGCCTCGCTACCCACTAGCGTGCCAGCTTTCAGCATAGACTGCACAATGGTCACAGCCATCTGCTTGTAGGTCGGTGGGCTCAGCAAGCTCATTACGCTGGGGTAATTGTGTAAGCCCAGGACTGTGACAGCGTCATAGGTGTCCAGAGGAATTGCCAGCAGAGCAACAACCTTCTTCTCAGCTCGAGGGTCTGAGCTTAGCTCACGTCTCTGCAAGGCCTGCAGACGCACACACCTACAGTGTTAGGCCAGATTTGGGCAATCAGGCGGCTGTGAACCACTTCAGAAGTGAAGAGGCATGGACAGGATATCACCAGAGAAAAGATTCCTGTCCACATATTATACTTAGTCTGCATACTGCACAGTTACTGTATACAAAGTATGTACAGTAGTAGCAATAGTACATCGCGCATATATGCTATGACTACCAATGTGGGTATACATGGTAATTGTATGCGATATATACATCTGGCAATAGTATGTATGGAGCATGCATGCAGTCATGTCCAGTCAGCTCATATCAACAATGAGTGACCCCACCAAGAAATATTGATACACCCAGCAGCAGCATCTAGTGTACTTGATTGCACCAGTCCGAGAACACTGTTTTGGCAGACTGTAGCTTATGTGTCTTTTGTCTATGTGGTTGAGCGGTCTGAACAAGAGGTTGCCTGTGAAGAGCTCTAAAATGCGCTGTACGCACACATGAAAGCAGTCTCACCGCACAAGCTGGTCTAGCACAGTACACAACAGAAGCTTGCCTGATAGCATTCTGTCAGTACTTTGTCTGTGTAGTCCAGCTTGTCTGGGTACACCTTCCCTGTGAATCCCAGCAGGGCAATATACATGGAGGCAATGTCACCAGCGGGCATCTCGCTCTGCTGCTGTGCTACTTTGGTCGCAGCAGCGGTGAGCTTGCTAAACGCGTCTGCTTGGCTGTATGTCTCCAGCACAGACTCATCTGTGGTAGCGTAACTGCAATGCATGCAAACCCTGTGTTTGCAGCACTGACGCATATGTGGTAGCGTCACTGCAATGCATGCAAACCCTGTGTCTGCAGCAGTAACTCATCTGTGGTGGCGAAACTGCAACCCTGTTTGCAGCAACACTCCATGAAGGTTTGTGCTTGACGTGTGTTACTTGGGAAAGCAAATGCAGCATGCTGTTTAAAAGATGACCCTACCTAATATTTGTGTACTGAGTCAAATTCACCCCACAAAATAATCCAAGCATGCTTACCAGCCTTGGTCACAAACCCCATCAACCAGCATCAGTGTTGACATGGCTACACCAAACTTGGTCTTTCCATATGATTGTGAAATGCATACAGCTCAGACCGGGAACCCAGCACGCCAGTTGCACACAATTTGGGAAGAAGACGTTTCAGTGTTAGGAGGCTGAAGCTTGTTACCTGGCCAGGCGATCTAGCATGCTTGCCAGGATAACATGGACCTTGACTGAGCCCTGCAGCTCAGGAAGAGCGCCCAGCAGTACATCAAGCGTGCTGACGTGGAACTCATCTGGGAAGCCTTGAATGACGCACTGCATGAGGTACTGCTGCGCAATGTTGTCCTTGCACTGGATGATCTGCTCCATCACACGAGGCAGCACTACGCCCTGTAGTGAACAAAGGCTGTAAACATGTTTGTGAGTTGCATCTGCATGTTGATGCACAATTCAAGGAATCAAACAAACAATTGTCTATCAAAAGCAAGCAAGCAAGCAAGCAAGCAAGCAAGCAAGCAAGCAAGCAAGCAAGCAAGCAAGCAAGCAAGCAAGCAAGCAAACAAGCGAGCAAGCAAGTAAGCAAGCAACCAAGCCAACGGGCAAGCAAGCGAGCAAGCCAGCAAGCAAGCGAGCAAGCAAGGAAGCAAGCAAAAAAACCCCATTGTCTATGGACTCTGAGAAGTCCTCCTGCAGATATATGTGTTCTCAACATGCTGGCATTCTATCAGGAAAGTTATGTGTCAACCTCTGCCTGGATTACTGCCGCACAGCACTGCCCATGCAATGTCAGGTCTGCTGCACAGGTCACACGTGAACAAGGTGCAACATGAAAAGGCAGACCTGGTACAGTTTGTAGTCCAGCCCATCCAGCTGGCTCGCATAAGTCAGGTTGCGGCCAACCAAGTCTGCCAGCTGCTGTCGCTCCCTTTCTCTGCGATCCCTGTATTGCCACAGCTGCAGTCAATAATGCTAAATGTGCAATTGGATATTGCAAACACAGTGGCTAAATTCCTGTCCGTGCGGTCCCTGTATTGCCACAGCTGCAGTCAGCACCGGTACATGTACTACCACACATTGCAGAGACTGTGGCTAGATTCCTTTGCAAACTACCACAGCTGCAGTCGACACTGCTACATGTACTATCAGACATCAAAGACACTGAGGCAAGATTTGTTTCTCTGCTTTTCCCATACTGCCACAGCTGCAGTCATCACTGCTAGATGTATTATAGATACTGTGATAATAGTCTTGCAATATAAGTTGGCAATGCTGGAAGTGATAGCAGTGACGGTGGAAACGTATGACCAGATTGCTACAACACATTTTGGCAATGCTGTCCAGCATGCCATTCTTGTTGACTACCCTTTGATCAACATGAAATTGTACAGCCCAGGATGTGTCTGCTAGTGCAAAATTTGATGATCTAGCTATTGTAATGGTCTATGCTGCCGTCAGACTCTCAGCTGACATGGAGCAAGCTATTGCAGGCATCATGATATCCTATGTTTAACTGTGACATCAGCTAGCCATGATGTCTAGCTGAAAGTTTGAACAGTGTCTGCAGTGCCACATAGATCACATGCAGCGTCCATGGGGACAAGTTGATCATGATGTCAACCATTGCAGTATTGACAGAGAGCAAACCAGGAGTCTTTCACAGCCTTTGCCCATTCAGACAATGCACTGTGCAGACTTTGTGCATGGCATAAAGTTTCTGTGCTCCTGGTCCATGCATGCAGGCACTGCGCTGTCAAGCGCCAGATGCTTGCAGATTCGATAAGACTCACATTGCAAAGAAACACAGCTGACATCTGACAGCAACAGATACATACAGCCATGCCCATAAGGCGTGCGACCGTGCAACAGGAAATTGAGAGGTGTGACATACTTGTCTCGGTTGCTGCCCTGATGCTGCATGCGTACCCACAGCTTGTTCATCTCTGTGAAGTTGACCAGCAGGAAGTCGACAGCGTCGGTGATGTCACCGCCAGCGCCTTCGTATTCTGACCCCACATCTGGCAAAAGGCCTCTGGAGACCTGCACCATGCATTCTAACATCTCAGGTGAAAATTCCTGGGTTTGCTGAGCTGAAACATAAACAGCCTGGCTCACAAAACAATAAGTCTGACCCCACATCTGGCAAAAGACCTCTGGAGACCTGCACCGTGCATTGACACGTCCCAGATGGACCTTCCTGGTTTTGCTGCGCTGAAACATAAGCAGCCAGGCTCATACAGGAATGTGACAAATCCCACATGCTTGGATGGTGCAAGCAGCAGCAGCATACAGCATACACTGAATGCAAAGATAGCTGTCAAATGTAGTCTTCCCAGTCACAAGTGATGAGTGACAGCCAGCGATAGGCAACAGTTTGTTGGTCTCTGTGAATTTTTCGCTGCTAAAAGCCAGTGATGCTGAAGCATGAACAGGCTGCTGAGCTTGCTTTGGCCCATGGCAGTATCTTGTGTGTTTGAAATGTATGCGACTGAGGTGTGCAGCTGACCTGGCAAAGATAGCTGCGCAGGAAAAGACCTCTGGTGGGATGCTGCACACCCTTGCACAGCTCCACAAGGTCTTTCAGGATGTCTTTGGCAGCAGTTTCCTTGCTGCGGATGTAGCAGCTTCCAACTGTGCACAACAGATACCTGTGGAACAAACGCATTCATGCATGGCCTGTAAGAGAATCTGTACTGGCTTTGATGCACCATGTCAAGTGGCATGCGCGAGATGGTTGCAAATGTCGATGATGATGTGGCGAACTCACATGCGTGGTAGGACGTAGCCAGCGTGCTGTACCAGCTCATACAGGTCAGAGTACTGGCGACCTTTCTTGTGCTCCTCCTTGAAAAACATCTGCAAATCGTGTGGATGTTAATACTGGATCAGAACCACACAATTGCTTCAGCTGTGTCAGAGTGTTGATCAAGTATACCTCCAAGTGCTGCAGCTCTGTGAAAGTCTGCATGTACAACTCAAAGTACTTCTGAGGGGTAAGCTGTGAAGTACGAAGCTCGCCCAACATGGCTGCTGAGTATCTGAGCGCTTCTCGTAGGTTGTCCTCGTCCTGCAGGAGCCATCTTAGTTTTGATGTACTACGATGCACGCTGTTTGCCCACACCAGCATGAAACATACCAGCGCTTTCTTCTTGAAAAAAGCATTCCGCTTAACAGACGTGCTTGCTTCATCCAGCCATTTCTGCTGCTCCTGATCGGATGTGACAAGGCCACCGTGGTCACCCTGCAGAAACATCACCATCGGACTTGATGAGGGCTGTGCCAGTAGTCCGGAAAGCCCCATACAATTTAGGCGCGTGCATGCTTCTTACCATCACGGACATGGTTACAGGCCTCTAGACACAGTTATTGTCGCTATGTCAGATGTCAAGTGCGGGGCGAAGGTGGTTGAACGCGAAGAGAGTTACGGACGTACCGTCACACAGCGTAGCTTGCAGGACAAGACTCTTGTCACAAGAGCACTTTGGTCTGAGACTGCAACGGAGCACTGAACTGAAGTGTGAGGTCTGATTTGTAACGCAAAACCGGGCGTTCCAGGCGCTGTTGCGTCTGAGAGCCGCTGTAGAGTATAACGGGGCCGCCATTCTACTGTCAGCTTTCAGCCTACGAGTGATCAAAACCTTAGTGTGTTTGGCAGACCACAGCTAGACAATGCAAGGCGGCCAGGGTACCCCGGCTTTCCCGACTCAGCCCCAAGGTCAGCAGCTGCTGGCTGCCGCCTCAAGCTGCCGAACGCGCTGCACATGACTACCTGTATGTTTACTATCTTGTGAAACGTGCAACAGGCGCTGGCCAAGCAAGACCACAGTACTCGACATCAGCTGGTCAACCAGCGATGCAGCAACAGCAAAACATGGTGCCTGGCCAGGCACCTGCTCGTGTATCTCAACCTTCTGCTGCCCCTGTGCAACCTAACGCCTACCAATATCAGCAACAACAGGTGTGTTGCGTACATACCAAGATGACACAGCCCAACCTGACGAAGTCACTAGCATATCAACTGCTCCCTGTTTCGTCCTACAGGGCCAAGCTCAGCTGCATCAGCAGCATCAGCAGTATCTTCAAGCCCAGTCGCACATGGCAACACAGCAAGGACAGTACCGCCAGCAACAGCAGCAGCAGCAAAAACAGCAGCAACCACCTGGCCAGGCCCAACAAAGCATGCAGCCTGGCATGCAACAAAGTGCACGTGTGCAGCAAGCTCCCAGGCCTCCGGCCACGCAATACACCATGCAGCAACAGCAGCAGCTGCAACAGCAACAGCAACAGCAACGTCAACAGCAGCAGTTGCTTCAGCAACAGCAGCAGCAGCAACATCAACAGCCCGGTGCCCAAGCACAGCAGCAAGTATGTCTCACATCAACCATGATGCTCACCCTAGTCATCACTCATCAGGATGCTTGCTTCTCTGTCCATCGCAGTCTTCCTGCCTGTGACGCTGTTGTTGTAAACAGTTACCGAAATACATCCAATGCATGTGCACAGCCATGCATATGAGCAGAAATAGCATGCTGTCTAGCTGCTGCAGACGCTTTCCGTAAATGTGCACACAGCAAATGCAGAGCTGAGCAGTCAAACAAGCCAAGACAGACTTATGAACGCTATGAACAAGCTTCCGCACACATTCCTGGTCATCCCAGGAAGCATCCCAATGCTTCCCATCATGAATGGTCATCTTGCTGTCTGCTTTGTATGTCTCAACAGTGCCATCCTTGAGATGTTTCAACAACAAAGCTGGCTGTTTAGGCCCCTGTGTTCTACAGCCCTATAACATCCCAATCTCTATTTACATTATGCTTCTTCTTGTGGCTATTCTGATGTTGATCACCTGTACCTTTGAGCATGATCAGTACACTCTCTGCTTTCATGCAGGCACAAGCTAGGCCTGCCCAAGGAGCCGCTGCTCCCCCAAACCCCGACCCCCAAGTAGTGGCTCGCCTGCTCCAGAACATGCCCACAGCAGATGTCATAGGCAGGACGCTGGGGATAGACAAAGCTGGTACAGAGTCCCTGCTGTCTGACGGCAAGCAGGGCAGACTGTATCTAGCTCGCCAGCTGGCAGTGAGGCAGACAGGTTCTGGAGGAGCCCTCATGCAGGCAGCACCCCCTCAGCAGCAGCCTGCAGGTGATTTTTGCCCCTCATTTGAGTTTTGATGAAAATAGTAATAGTAATAACAATGACAATTGTGAGGCAGACTGGTCCTGGGGGAGCCCTCCTGCAGACAGCCCCCCCTCAGCAGCAGCCTGCAGGTGGACTTCAACCCCCTTTTGAGTTGTCATGATAGTCACAGTAGTAATATCAATGACAGTAAGATGAAAATTAACAAACATAACAGTTATAACAGCAATAACAGCATTCATAAATATGACAAAAACAAGAGTAGTAATAGTTTCAATCACAGTCACCGTCAAGTGACAGTATTCGCAACAACACTTTGTGAATACTTCTAACACTAAAAATGTTAGTAATAGTAATAATAATAAACTCAAAATGCAGGCTTGGCCTGTTTGACTTCTGCTGGCAACGCATTCTTGCTGACGTCCAAAGCAACCATCCCAAGAGGGGTCAAGGTGGTACCTGCATCATGCATTTTATCTCATGCTGCTTTCATGAGCAATCACTGATTGCTTGGACAAAGCCGTTAGAGGGCCAAAACAAAGCTTTCAAGTGAAATATAGACAATGTATGGAGTCAAAACAATTGAAAGTATCATTAACACTTCAACATATCAAGTCAACCTACGAGGTGTGTCAAAGCCCAAAACACCAATCAATCAACAGTATTATAGGTTTACAATATGCTGATGTATTAGTGGTACAACCAATGTTGTTGTTCCAAAGTGCTTTTACCATACTATGTGATTTAGCTACATTGCTTGCTTTCAGGGGTGCAAGGTCAGCAAGTAAGGAGGGCATCTCCAGCTCCAACTGTCAACACTGCCAACCCAGCGGCCGCCAGGCGGGGCCCAGGGGGGCCCTATCAAGCAGCCCCAGCAGGGCAGCAGCTGCAGGGTGCAGGGCCTACTGGAGGGGTTCAGGCCACAGGGGTCATGGGGGGTCAACAAGCCCGGCTCAACCAAGGCCGAGCTGGCCCCTACTTCAACCCCCAACAGGTAAAGCTGTTTTGCTGAAGACTGCCATCATTTCTGAAGTCCTGAAATGTGTATTTTAGTCCAGAAACGTTATCCCTACACTGGAAATTTGAACTCAGAAATGCCTGGGGACAGTGAAAACGCTTATCTTAGTTGGAGAGATGGTTTAGACTAGCTCAACAGGGGATATGCTGATGCAGCTGAAGCATCCTTGAGTCCTCAGGCTCATCTTGAGCATGATTTTGTTGCAGATGCATGCCTAGATACATCTACAACTGCATGTATAAAACACGCTTGATCAAAGATACATACACACTTGCATTTGCACTATACCTTCAAGCTTGCAGCAGATTGTTCCAATACTCTGACTTGCAGAAGCTTCTCAGTGCATGCACATCTGGCAGATTTTCAATGCGCCCCTGCAACCAGATCAAGTCTTTCAGATGTATATACTGCAAAACAAGAAGCACTGCCTGTGCTCAGCGCAATTCCATCTCCCAATCAAGATTGCAGTAGCATCTGCTTTGGCAGAGACTCTATGCTGCTGCCCCCAGAAGGCTCCTGTCTCAATTTTCCTTGCAAGGCATGGACTCTCTGTTGTAACAATAACAGTAATACTAGTAATAAGAAATTTGCTTTCCAGCTCATGATGAGCTAAATACTTGCAGGACAAGTCTTGTCTCTCCAACGCAGTTTCACTAAAATTCTCTGTCGGCCCTCTTATCAAGCTGACCAACAAACTCCTGGCATCTGCAGGTATCATACGCGCAGCAGCCAGGGTCATACCCAAACCCCAGGCCAGGGTACCCCACTGGTTTCAGCCAGGCCCCATCAAAATCAGGCCCCCCCACTGGCGGCCCCATACCCGCAGGTGCTGCCCCTGCCTTCTCATGCTTGCCTCTCATCATCACTGGTCTTCATGCAGATTCGGTCAATCATTCCAATCAACTTACACTTCTTGTAGTTAGTACTCGTCAGGGGAGTCAAGAGACAATAACTGGGAAAAGCAACACACACTAGGCATTAAAGGCGTTCAAGGTGTTCGACAATAGAGCACCAAAGAAACTGCTGGAGTGATGCTGTAATGAACTCACACTGAGGGCACCTTCCCTGCTGCTGCACATGTCATCATTTGCCACATGCCAAAGCAATTGTTGATCATGGCCACCTGCAGGACAGTTTGTACCTTTCAGAGCGGTCCTCAATGGCTCAATGGCTCAATGGCTGAACTGTTTATGGCGCTGTCTGCAAGCAACTGTGTGTGTATTGCATCAGTGTAGGCTGCAAGCAGCTGCTCACCCAAAGCCAGCAGCAGTCTTGACGAAATGGCTGGCAAAATGTGTGTGCAGCAATAAATGCAGGCAGCAATTTTCATCCTAATACGTGTGTGCTTGCAGGAAGCGTGTCAATGAACCCGCAGGGCAACACCTTCATTGTCAGCTCCCAGCCCAGGCCACAGCTGGGGCAAGCAGCAGGGCAGGCACCCCCAAGGGTACCCACCCCTCAGCCCGCACCCCTCACTGAGGATGACAAGAAGTTCCTGAGCAAGCCTGTAAGTGTTGCATGATTTATGCTCCTGCAATAAGGCTAGGGCAGTGCTGCTCACATGCCATTATGTCTCCAACACAACAAACGTTGTTTGGATGTAAAATGAAACGTGCTTCTGCCCCTCCAGCAAGCTAGCAAAGGGCCTTCAAGTACTTTGATATTGGTGATTTCGTTGTCTTTGAGCTTTTCTTGCAAACTGAAACACATAGCGTGATGTGGGCGTACTATGCAGAACAGTCTACATTTGACATTATCACGATCTTGTGAGTCTGCCTGCTGGCAATGCACGTGAACAGGTTTGTCATCCACTACGTCACATATCAATTTACAGCACGATACTCTGGGCTGACATGACAGCACAAGGTTACAGCTTTGGCACTGCTTGCCACAAGAGGATTGTCAGACAAATAAACAGCTTTCTGGTTGACGCAGGCATGTAGCAGCTGTGAACCAAGGTGTATGGGGCGCATCTTTGCATTTGACTCTAAGATAGGCTGTGCTACAGGGTTCAAACCCTAAATGTACCGTAAACAGGATAGATGTAGCGCCCTAACCCCTGAGTAAACACAGCTGCTGAGGGTAACAATCAAACATTGCAGTGATTATCAACAACTCTCGGATCAAAGTGAAACAGGTGCAATCCAAGTTGCAGAAACGATTCCTGTGTGTCTGACTGACTCCACTTGCAATGCAGGTGATGCAGCAGCTGCTGGCCAAGGTGGGCGGCCCAAAGCTGCACATGAAGCCTGAGGTAGAGGCTGCACTAAGTGAGATGACAGAGGACCTAGTAGGGCAAGCCCTCAGCTTTGGCTGCAGCATGGCCAGGCGGCGGCAGGGCGCGGCAGCCTCTGCTGAAGACTTGACCCTGCAGCCGGCAGATGTGGCTGCCTTTCTAGAGCACACATGGTATGCCTTCATGGTACTATTGAGCTGATGTTGTAGGGCAAGATCACAGATTGCCTGCAGATATGGCGGCCTTTTTAGAGCACACATGGTATGCATTCATGGTACTTGTAACGAATCGGACCAAAAACAACCTGATCAAGCGATGAGACCAGGCCCCTGGCCACGGTGTTCCCTAGTCTGATTCTCTGGATTGTGTACCAATGTAACGCCACTACGTTACAGTACTATTGAGCTGGTGTTGTAGAGCAAGATTACAAGTTGCTTAGAGCTGTTGGCTTGATGATGGAAGACATTAACCAGAGTATATCACTATCTCAATCGCTAGCTAGGGTGCTATCCTACAACAGCTGGCACTTGTGTGTGCAACTTCACTGCCCGCTCAAAGCCTGCGCAAGCAAATGGCCTGCCCCTGTTCGTGGGCAGCCTGCCAAAGCCAACTGTCTGCAGGATGCCAATGCATCGATGAGGGCAAAAGCTCAGACCTTGACAGGGGCAGACTCTCGCATGTGTGTCAACTTCTGGTTGTGCTGCAGTTTGGGATCTAGACTGCAGCAAGGCCATCCTGCCATAGCTTGTGCATGCTAGTTGGCGTTTGCATACTGCATTTTTCATTTTACAAAATCCTTGTACAGAATGGGGAGCTGGTGTGCTGGCCAACAAACTGCTGTTGACCAAATCACGCGTCGGCAACCAGATTGCTCCCTGATGATGCATAACAATAGCACTTATTATGCACTGCAGGCAGCTGCATGTACCAGGCTTTAGTGGGCAAGTGCTGCGGCCATACAAAAGGCCTGCTGCCTCTGAGCTTCACAAGACAAGGGCTGCAGCAGTGCGACGAGCACTTGCTACTACAACTGCGGGCTCAAATACTCAGGCCGAGGCCAGCTAGCCAATGATCACATACATCTTTGTGCTTGGGGTCACTACAGATGTGTACTCACGTCACAATGTTCAGTTTTAATGAATGCTCAAACATGCTGGCTAGCTCATATAGCCAATACATGGTCAGGCACAGTTGTTGCAGCACAGTACTTGCATGTCTGTGCACACTTACTGGTGTGCACGATTTCAGATATGTTCTCAGCGTTGCTGCCTGTTTTCTTTGTGGTATGAATCCGATGGCCCGATTGCTGGCTGGGTAGCAAACATCAGAAGAAGAAGATTGGACACAAGGTTTACCATGACTGCGCTTTGCAATCGGCCAGTGCACAGTGTTGCTGGATTGAAGTTGTTCTTGAGCAATGAGCCCTCAAGCATTCTCAGATTGAAAAGATCAAGCACTGTCAGAAACTGACCAGTCAGGTGCAAGCAAAAGCGCTTAATCTAGTCAGCTGCAGTGTATAGTGCCTAGCAGATGACTGTTGTTTGCCATGCTGCTTGCACGAGAGCCACGTACTGACCACAGTAACCACAAAACAGCACTGGCTCACCTGGGGAATCTGGTTGCACCTTCAACCACTTTATCGATGTACGCAAGACTAGCAGCAGCAGCAGCAGCAGCAGCAGTAGTACATAGGCACAGCATATGCGATGCATCTCATCCTCTGATTGTCTTCTTTGCTGCCTGTGCTGTGGGTAAAATGACCTTGCTCCTGATCCAGCCATCCCATCAATGTAATCTGCTTTGCAACTTCCTTTCAGGTTGGTGCTGCTGCCACAGATGGATGTCAAGAGTCTTTGAGGCCATGCTGCTTGTCAGGGCAGTAAGCAATGTTGCTCTCTGATGACCTGCCAGAATTCCAGTAGCCAAAGTGGACTAGTTCTTTATGCGCCAAGTGTGAGATGGTGTGGAAGATGCGTGATGACAGCAGTGTGTGGATGTGCAAATCAATCATGGGAAAGCCGGAGAGGCAGGGCTGCAGAGGTAGCTGCAGATGGGGGCAAGGGCAAGGGCAAGGGCAAGCACAATATGTCACCAATGTGCAGCGTGTGTTACTCATCTGCAGCGTCTTTGATGACACACATCACCAATGCAAAATGGCAGCCAGTCACCTGTGACAGTTGTGGTTGATTCATTCGAGGCATCACCCAGAGACAGTTGTTTCGATAGTCAAGTGAGCTGTCACGCTCAACACAGTATGCAGCAGCCCGCTCCACCACTAATTGCTGCCTGTAGCACTGACCATGCCCTGCCTTGCTGTGCAAGTAGCGCCATCCACACCACCAGCCTGCAGCATGATAGGCAACTAGCGCAGCAAGACCTGAGACATACCCTCAATGCTGCACTGCACCTGTGCATGCCACTGTGCATTGCAATCATGACAGCAGCAGCAAATGTCATCAGTCATGAGCTTTGCGCTCTGCACAGGAGCAGCATTGTGTGGCAGGGCCTGGTGTAGAGCAAATAACATATTGATTACAATGCTAATGATCAGTCATTGCTTTCCAGCTTATGATGACATGATGAGCTAGGTACATGCAGGACAAATCTTGCCTCTCCAGAGTAGCCTGCTTTGTGCATATTTGTAAGGCCTAAATAATACATTTGACAATCGCGTAATGCAACATCATTGACTAGACCCAGGGTGGCCAGGTGGCCGAAGCCCCTTGATTTCACCAAATAAATGATTCTCAGGCAATCTAACATCAGTTTGTCTAACAACATGACCTAGTCATCTGAGTCTGTTGCGGCTTAGACTCCACAGACAAAGTGTTGCACCTACTCAGCATGACATTAATTGGCACAATGTTGTGTAAGGTTATCCAACAGATGCCTTGCAAGCAGATCATCTGGAAAACAGCCAAAGGGGTAATGTGTTGTTTCACGTCAGCCTACGTTGTGCCAGAGTACAGCAGAAATGACTTGACAATGCGTTTACAGAACTGCATTTCAACAGACAGGGTAAAAGCCCCAGAGGACCAGATGTGAGCCAGTCTGAGCTGCTGGAAGACACTGTCTGCAGCAGCTACCTGGTGTGGGGTCTCAGCGTCTAAGATGCATTCAGAGGTGAAAACACTGCCCAAGTACTCAAAGTGGGACATCACTTCTAGTTGATTCCCGTACAGCATGACTGAATCTGCAGCTTGAGCTGCAGCAACTCTGCCGACAACCAGCACTTTGGTCTTCTTTGTACTGATCGTTAGGCCCCAACGCAGAAATGTGGCACCCATGGTAATGACAGCTTCCTTGAGCTTCCCAGCATGGTTACATGCCAAGGAAATGTCGTCAGCATTCAGCAGAGTCCACATCAGCAACTCCTCTGTGAGGTTGTTGCTTTGGTTTCCTATCTCGTAGCAGATGGCGATGCCAAGCTGCTGCAGCTGTGGCAGTAGCTGGGGACTCATTGAGTCAAGACAGACATTGAACAAGGGTGGAGCAAGCACAAATTCTTGCTTGAATTCAACACTTTTGCCGTCTGGGGCAGAATTGCTGCGTATGAGTGCTGAGCGATGTGTGTGGAGATCTGTGTGGAGCAACAAGCTTTGGAGTTGCACCCCTGCTGAGAAAACTCTGCCAGGCCATCTTCCTGTCTTCTGAGTGAAAGGCTTCTGTCAGGTCCAGCATACAAATGTTGAGAAGCTGACCTGTGTCCCAAGCTCTATTGCACAGAAAGCGCAAGCTACACAGAGCATCAACAGTGCTCCTGCCTGATCTGAAACCATATTGCTTGTCAAGAAGGTTGTCTGCCAGCCATTGTGAGAGGCATGCACTCAGCAGCTTGGCATAAGCTTTCCCAGCTATGCTCAGCAGGGCAATGGTGTGGTAGTTGCTGCACAGAGAAGCATCTCCCTCCTTAGGAATGAGTACATTTATCCTGCTTGAGGTCCTGGGGAGCTTGCTCTGTGTACCAATTGGCAAGGATGACTAAGTATACCGCGGGATGCACAGAGTCACCCTCGTACTGCAGCATCTCTGGCAAGATGTTGCAGACCCTTGGGGATTTGTGGTCCTGGAGGCAATTGATGGCTGTGACTTCAGCCAGCATGGCTTCTGGGAGGGGGTGGTCTGGTGGGAGATGGGGGGTGAGGAGGGTAGAAGCGCTAGCACCTAGGAACAATGGGCGACGCCATAATCATAACCAATAACAGACATGACTGGATGAGTAATTGTTTTTGCCAAGTGGCAAAAGCCATTTCCCAGACAGCAGCCTCCTTCCTGCCCTGACTATTCTAGAATGGCCATCCCAAGGGGACCTGCAGCTGTTGTAGTGCTGAATCCAGATATAAAAGTATAATTATAACGTTGTATACTTTCAAGTAGCACGTCGCAACAGCTCAGGACCTGAGCCTCAGGTTGTGTGCAGCGATTCCGTGTCGTGACCTCAGTGGTCAAGCTTTTTGTGCCCTCAGCGATGATGAGTGTCGCCGAGCGGCGGTTGGGAGACTCACTGCTGTCTCAGATGAGGGTGTACTTATCGTCCTGCTACTGGCTTCAGCAGAGCGAGCCCTTCTGTCTTATGCTGAGAGACTCGGCTGCTAGTCTGCGTGTAGCAGAGGCTTGGGGGATGAATCACAGTCCGACCAAGCGCGGCAGCAAGAGCTCAGCATTCGCTCGGTGCTACAGTGACTTTGGTCACTATTACCATCTTCTACACTGCTGCGTCATATGCAAAATTACAAATGCCACACTGGCGCCTCTCTGGCGACTGGTGGTTCTACTATCCCCAAAACAGTTGTTCATCACAACTAACATCCCTGGAAGCTTGATCTGTGTGTGTGTATATTCAGCCACATAACATAGCCTGACTGACTGAGGCAGAAGCTTGCGTCAGCATCCGTGCAAAACTCTCCTGTTTGCGCACATTGTCTCACCTTTCTGCACCTTACAGTACTGTAGTTCCTTTCTTTGCGCAGGGTCTCTTTCCATGCAGCACGCTTGATCAGCCAGGAAAGCATGCTATTGTCAAGCTCAAGATCATATGTGTATCTCACTGGCAGAGTACAGAGTAAACGACGTAGTCATGTAATAGCCAAGCAACAGCAATCACATCATGTGCTGTGAAGGATGTTCATGAAACGTACATTTACAACAGAAGGCTTGTTCCTTGCTGCTCCTGTGCATCCAAGCTTTTCAATTTCAACACACACAGCATCCATTTTCAACTCCAGTATGTCTTATCAACATGGCATGGATCCTCGCTCTGACCACATGTTCCTAGCCAGGCCTTACAGGCGGGTCCATCATTGCCCATTGGAATATCTGTTCGTACTGCTGAGCTGATTGATCCCAGCTCAAGTCTTGCTGCATACCGCTGCACATCAGCTTCTGCCATGACTCTGGGTACTCCTTGTAAGTTTGAAGGGCCAGGTCTAGAGCTTGCATCATAGGCTGCACCTCAGGAGGGGTGAAGGTCCATCCAGTGCCTATGCTCTCCCCCTTGTCAGCTGCAGTCAACCCAGGGGAACTGTTTACTTGCAAGCCTTTGCGCTTTCCAAGAAAAGAAAGAAAAGAAAAGACTATGCCTTTCGGCGTCAAATTAATGAGAAGCCAAGTATTATACCGGGCTGCCTAGATGCGCTTTTCCAACATATGGTGACCATGAGAGCTGTTGCCAACAGCCGTAAAGCAGGAGGCTGGAGCAAAAGCAGTTTTGAGCAAAGCACAGCTCATGCTGAAGGCATAGATGACATTGTTCAGATGACAGTCATATCTGACATCATCTTGCTGACGTTTTGCTTTCTGCTGATGTAACGCTGAAGTCCACAATCGATCACAAAGCGATGCAGGTTGCAATCACAGTGCACCTGCATGCCACCATCCATCGAATGCAACAAGCTAACCACTGCAAATCGTTTTGGCTGGAGCGCATTGGTGCATCACACCTTCAGCAAAAGGGTTGTAGTCCTCTATGGTGTCTCTCAAACCGCCGGTAGCATGTGCAATGGGGATAGTCCCATAGCGCATGGCAAACAGCTGATTCAGTCCACAGGGCTCAAAGCGCGAGGGCATCAGCAGAATGTCACACCCAGCCATGATTCTGTGGGAGACCGGGATGCTGAATCCCACCCAGCCTCTGAAGTGGTCCGGCCGCTCCTGCTCAACTCTGCGCATCTGTTGCTCGTACTCAGGCACGCCGCTGCCCAACATCACCATCTACATTACAGTGTGAAAGTGCTTACTGTTGTGTCTGCTGTGCTGCAGCCACCTGTTTTGGCTTACATTTGATACAGGACTTCGAACAGATGTGCAGACAGACCGGTAATGAGCTATAAGCGGACAGAGACAGAGACTTATGCTGGGTTGAGTCACTTCATCCAGACATTGAGAGGACACATTGACCTGTTGGATTGGTCAGTAGAAGAACAGTTTGTCTCTTGTGATTGCTCTTTTGGTCAGCCTCCAGCAGGCCCATCATTAAATTTCACTGTTTTCATCATTATGGTTTCTCAGACCCCTTAAAATTACCAAACTGTCAAGTTTGTAAAATTGTATGACAGGTTATAGGGTTTAGGATTTTAGCGGCTTTTGCATTTTTCATCTTTAGAGTTCTAAACCCAATGAGATTCAAACGCTGGGGTTCTGGCAGAGCATTGGAAATGCAGCAAGCAGCTAAGATGATGTATGAACTCACCTGGCAGCCTTTTTGTGCCATGGGCTCAACTGACTGGAGCACCACATCAGGGCCCTTCTGGAAATCTAGCCGCCCTATCCAGCCCAACAGGGGTATCTTGGGGTCTACATCAAAGCCCAGCTCCTTTTGCAGGGCTGCTTTGCACTTGGCCTTGCCTGTATCACATTCATACTCCCATTGGGTGACAGCTGCATACTGTGTAGTCAGCAACAGGCATTGGGTTGAATTCATTTATTGCTTGGCATCTGGTCATGCCTGCATTGGGTTGGGGCTGCGTGCTACTTCTTGACAGCTGCAGACGGCCAGGCTGGCCTCTGTGATGTTTGTGACTTTCACTAATGCATGTACACATGCTCATGCAGAGCGTACGCAACGCACTCATGCATGGACAGGCAGCGTGCAGCTGCCTTGCGCATGCGCTAATACATGCACACCCAGAGTACAGCGCACATGCTGCGTTCATGTGCATGCACACGCATGATGCAGCATGTGCAACATCATAAATACTGCTGAACAGCTGCAGTCCTGCAGAGACGCTGGTCCTTAACATACTACCAAAACAGAAACAAGCAATCAACTAGAGAAAGTAAAAATGTTGTTTACCTAACTGTCACATGAAGATCAGCCTCACGCCCATATCTAGAGTGCTTGCGCAGCTCAATGGCTGCAGCCTGATGTGCTTATCTGGTTCCAAGGTCAAGATGATAATGATGATGTCAATGATAATAATAATAATGATTACTATAATGATACTGTGAGTAATGATAATAATAACAATGTCGGCAGATTACCTGACAGGTCATCAACGCTGTAAGCTGCTGCTGTGTCAGCATCATTAGATGGGTCCCACTCTGACATGTCAATGCCATTCACAATGCCATTCAACTTGTCCTGCCGAGACTGCAGCACCTCGTGCAGACCCCAACCCCCCTCTGATGTGGTGATCTCCCACGCATACCCCTGTGCACAGAAGCAATCATTCACTCATCCATTCATTCATTTGATCGTTCATTCATGCTGACTTCCTCTCATCCATCATTTAACCATGCATACATGTATACATTCATTCACTAGACGCATTTATGCACTCATGTGCTCAGCAATGGGCTCAGCAATTGTTCATCATTCAGTCAGTCAGTCAGAACTAGAGTTCCTTTAGAATGACATGTGCACAAGTTGAGGTCCTGGGTTGCTGCCTAATCAAGGTCCTGTTTTTGCAGTGAAAACACCAACAAGAACGGGGTGATGGCATGGTGACGATGATCATTTGGTGAAGTCAAGGTGCTTTGCCCACCTGGCCGCCCTAGGTCTAGTTTCAATGACGCTGCGTTGCATGATTGTCAAAAATGTCGGATTGGTAGACCTTATAGAGATGCGCAAGGCAGACTGCTTTGGAGAGACAAGACTTGTCCCGCACATACCTAGCTCATCATGAGCTGGAAAGCGAATTTATTATTATCATTACTATTATTACTACCATTACTATCATTATTATTATTATTATCACTATTATTACTATTATTATTATTATTATCATCATCATCATCATCATCATCATCATCATCATCATCATCATCATCATCATCATCATCATCATCATCATCATCATCATCATCATCATCATTCTCATCATCATCATTATTACTACTGTTATTATTATGATGGTTGATCAGGAGCAGACCTGGCTGACAGTCATGACGCGGTCAGCGGCCAAGATGGCTCCCTTCAGGATATTGATGGCTGGGCCTGTCACTGCTGCCCAGTCTGGGAACTTCCATTCCAGCACATCCCACCTGCACAGAAAGGCACACTCGAAAGGCAAATCCCTCAGTTGCTGGCATTCTTGAGAGTGCAGAAGGCAGCATCAGAAGGCAAGGCTTTTTTTGTTGTTCTGAGCAGTCTTGAGAATGCAGAAGGCAGCACTACAATTGCTTAGTTGCAGGCAGTGTTAAGAGTGCAGAAGGCAGCATCAGAAGGCATTGGTGGTTTTGTTTCACGCGGTCTAAAGAGTGCAGAAGGCAGCACTGCAAGGCAAATTTTTCAGTTGCAAGCAGCCTCAGGAGTGCAGAAGGCAGCACTGCAAGGCAGGCTTCTCACTTGCAGGCAGCCTCAAGATTGCACAAGGCAGCCGCAGGATGGATTTGTCACACATCAAATCTTCAGGATCGCAAAGGGCACAGTCATTGCATGACCTGTCACTGTTGCCACAATGTCCGAAGTACCAAAACGCCAACTTGCATAATGGCAACATGGCTTGTGTTTCAGAATCAGATCTTTTGACTGCAGTATGGCAATAGCTGAGAGCAGCTCATCAGTCACTACGCCTGCCTGGCTGGTAAAGACAAATAACAAACAAGCAACAACTAAAGTCCAAGCTTGATCAGAAGAAATGCTAAGGCCTAAACTGAAAAACAAACAGCAGCAGCTAAGAGCAGCTCACCAGTCGCTGGGCAGGCCTAATCTACCAAAGAAGCTGGAGGGTTCGACACCCTGGTGAGACATGTTGTGGATGGCCACAATGCTGCGAGCATGAGTGTACACGCCGTTTCTCCTGTACTTGGCTGCAAGAAAGGACGGCACTAACGCCGCATGCCAGTCATTTGCCACAAACAGGCACTTCTCACCATAGGGCAGCCCTTCCGACTGGCCAGACCTGCAAAGACAGGACAGATGCAATGGAGTTGGTAATGCTTCAGATGGTTGTCTGAATCTGCAAGCTGTCTGAGTGTTGTTCAAGCATAGCCAGTCCTTGTGCTGGCAAGTTTGTAGGGCGTGTATGAGCCGGCAAGCAGCGGTGCAGTTGTGCAGGGCGTTTGATAAGCACAAGCAAGGCAGCAATTTGGTTGTGAATTGGCCAAAGATAAGACACCCTGTTAGTACTTCCCAACCTCTACACAAAAATACAAGTATGTGTAACACATCAAAGTATATGTACGTGCCAGGTTTGACATGTGAAAACGAGGAGTGTTGGTAGCCAGGCAGGCAAGCATTGGAAGGCAGCATTGATCCGTGTGAAGCATGAGAACTCAGACTGAGCAGCTATCAACTGCGCTTTTGCCAGATCTTTTCTGATTGTATGCGACATGGCAATACATACATGCCTTGATGCCTGTAGCTGCCAATGCAGCAACAAGAGGATGTCACAGATAGCCGTTGCAATGCACCTCATTCCAGATATTCTGCAGCTGCATCTGAGTCCACTCTTGCCATGCAGGCTTTCAGCAAAAGAGGTGTCTTTCAGGCATGATGGGGATGTGCCAATATACTTACCGGTAGCCTCCAATGGGCAGCACTAGGGGCGCTTCACATGCAGCCATGCTGAGCAGCGTGTATCTGAACACGTTGTCCCCAAAAGCACCGTGCTCGTCTGCATACGGGTTGCCTGCATTGCAAAGTCAACTTTGTGTACATGCTGAGTTATGTGTGCCTGCATCGTAGTTGTCACTTTGTTGATATGTTGTGATGTGTGTGTGTGCCTGTTTTGAACATTTGACTTTGTCTCAAGTCAGTGTGCCTGTAGGCTTGATCTCATGCTGTCCATATGTCAGCAGGCTGCTAATGGCATGGTTGGTACCACACAAGACACAGTGAGACAGCATCAGGTTGCAGCATGCATGAAAGGCATTGGTATCACACACGTACATCTTCCATTATGGTTAAGTGGGTTTATTGCTTAGTAGCTGTTTGTGTGAGAAACCTGTTGGCAGCCATCATACCAGCGATAGCATGTGTTGATGTGTTGCAGTGGTGTTGCTGTGCTGCATTTGATTGAGCAATGTTGACAAATCAGACTATGCACAGCAGGCACATGTCAGCTGCTGTCAGCTTAGAACACAGAGTCGTTCAAGCAGCATGCCCTGGTTGTACTGATGACACCCAAATGTGGCATCATATACAGTACATTTGGCAAACTAGGTATAATGAGGTGAAATTCCAGAACTACCAGAACACTATACTGTACTGTTTAGTCACTATAGCTGTTATTGTTATAGCCATACCACAGCTACAGATATCAGCACTATAGACCCTAATGTTATAAACATGTCACATGTTGATTGTATCTACATAATCTTGTGTAGTAGCTGTTCTTACGTAAGATAGTTAACTGCCAACTATACAGAACATGCAATATAGTTAATACAAGAAATGATGACAACTCACCAGGTCGGTGGTACACAGGGTGATCCACAAAGACAAAGTCCACATTGTTCTTGTGCTGGTGGTAGAAACTAACTTCCTGCATGCCACACTCCCCCAGATCTAGCTGCGCCTTCACATCAAGCAGCTGTGTGCTGTCGTACAGCTTGTCTGCTTTTGTGCCGTGCATGTACCTGCATGCCAACATGTAGCAGTGAGTTCTACTGGTATGGCAGCATGTAGCAGTGAGTTCTACTGGTATGGCAGCATGTAGCAGTGACTTCTGCTGGTATGGCAGCATGTAGCAGTGATTTCTGCTGGTATGGCAGCATGTAGCAGTGACTTCTGCTGGTATGGCAGCATGTAGCGGTGACTTCTATTGATATGGCAGCATGTAGCAGTAACTTCTACTGGTACGGCAACATGCAGTTTTGCCTTCTACTGGTATGGCAGCATGTAGCTGTGCCTTCAACCCAGAAGCTGTGCATTGTTGTGCAGCTTGTCTGCCTTTGTGCTGTTCGTGTACCTGTACGGCTTTTGCTTCCATTGCCACAGACTGCTTCACAAGAGACCAGACAGAGGAGAGTAGACAATGTTCACAGGAGAGTGGACAGGAGAGTAGACAGTGTTCACCTTGGGGCTACAACCATGACTCGGTGGCCTCTACTGGCAAGGGCAATGGGCAGGCTGCCAGCAACATCCCCCAGGCCGCCTGTTTTGCTCCATGGAGCCACCTCAGAGGACACAAAGATGGTGTCTAGGGGGCTGTCTGTTTGCGGCGAGGACTTCTGAGGCTCTTCCTTCAGGTTCTTCTTCACCTGAGCGTACAGCAGTGTGGGATCAACAAGTCGGCATTTGAAGTAGTGGAGCATGTTGCTCACATTGTTTGTGAGGAGCTTGCATGTCCAAGCTTGTGATGCAAGCTCATGATGTGCAATCAGGTGGAGATAACTTTCAGAGGGTGAGTCAAGTGCCAAAGTAGACCTTGATGGTAAAATGGTGTCTCAGCACTGTATACCTCTTGCCATTCCTGCAAAAGCTCTTCATCGCTTGGCCTTGTGCTGCTACGGTGCACAGCTGGCTCTGGTTCGGCAGAGGAAGGCGCTGCTGTGGTTGATGCAGAACGCTGCAAGCTATCTACACTTGCTGTGCTGCTTGGGCTATCTGCACAAGCAATGGAATGTCGTGTTAGAAGAGAGGCATGGCTCTAGTGTATGGGTGAGGCATCAGCTTGACCCTCAGCTCAAGAATAGCCAAATGCTTGATCCCGGACACTGCCAGCGACACAGAGGACTTGGAGCGGCAATGAACAACCTGATGATTGTGGCGACGCCTGTTTGCCAGTCTTGTCCACGTCCAGTGCACTGCCTGCCCTACTTCGCTTGGCGTAGCAGCGTACTGAGTCCCGCTCCTTGCAGATTGGAGGATAGAGGCTTGCCCTATACCTACTCCTTTTGGCAGCAACTGATGCAGCATTTTGTCTGGGACTGGGTTTTTGAGGGCAACTCGTGGCTTTGCCGAGCACACCGCGCGTAGGCCAGTGCACCTGATCAGCGGAGCTGTTCAAGGCAGTGGGTTGTTGCCGTCGAAGTAGTCGCAAGCTATAGATCTTGTGCCCAGTCGCAAGCCTTGAGAGGTCCATGCTGCATCCAATTATCTATTGCATCGTCCGTGCGCAGATCGGACCCAAGCTGATTGACGAGGGTTTGCCAAGTTGGCATGTACATATTTCACGTGGCTGCAAGCATGTGACAGCAGTGCGGTTATGCGTGTGGCGATTACGACGTTCCTAGCATCGCAGCTGTGCGTCCTGGAAACTTTGTGCGCACAGGCTGATCTGTTGAACCTGCTTACAGCTTAAATTTGGTCTGGCATCAGCTGATCAATCTGGGGCTCTACTGTGCACACAGCCAAGAGTAAGCTGTCAGCGACGGACGTGGCGATGGCAGCCACTTCTGAAACACAGGCCTTGGAAGATGTCCAAGATGTGCCCAGCACCTCGTGCCGCATCTGTATGTCAGATCAACTGCAACATCCAGCTAGAATACAAAGCTGCGGGCACTGCTTCTGGTCAGTAGCCCCGTCAACTATTATTGGCTCACTTCCACCATTTCGACCGTTTCACCGAGCTGCTCCTTTCTGCAGTCTAGAGTGCATACGGCAATGGAGCAGATCTAGCCCAGAGCCGAGATGCCCGCTGTGTAATGCAAGCTTCAGTGTACTTGTGCATAGTGGTACAGAAGAGGTGCGCCTTTCTGCTTGTTATCATATCTCAACTCTGTGTAACCCACTTGCAGGCCCTGCAATCTGAGTTGTAGTCATACCATTGCGGATCAACATTGCTCAATTGCTTGCAGGAGCTGCCACTGTCTTCGCAACAGCGAGCCAAAGTAGAAGGTACATAACATCCTTTGCGCTCCTCTGTGCCAGTCATGTTGCAAGACTCTGCCCTGCAGCTGTATACCTCACAAAGTCCAGCATGTATGTCAGCCTGTTCATCATTGCAATGCCTATTGATGCGATTGGGTCTTACCATCAACTGCCAGTCTGCCCTCTGACAAACATCTATCCCCAAGGGGCCTGACTGCCACATCCCTTTGACTCTTCTTGGTACATGCAGCTGACCTGGGATGTCTGGATCATGCTTACTTCACTAGTGAGACTCGCAGGTCAGCCTGTAACAAATGCGCCATTCCCTACCCCTGAAACCCTGCATGATGTCAATCTTTGAGCTAGCCTCACATAATTTGCAAATCACGTTTTGTCTTACCCCAGTGTTTGTCAAGGTCACTATGGTTTGACCATTTGTCCAGGATCCCATCAACTTTGTGCAGCAGCAGCAAAGATGATGTTCAATGATTGCATTGAATGCAGCAACCCCTGTTCACCTGATTTGTGCTGCAGGTTGATCAGCAGAGCCACATCAGCACAGCATGCTGTGTTCCGGGATGCCCAGAATTGCGGAAGATCTGGGTCATCTGACTCTGAGCAGGCCTATGGCATTCTCGCTGATGTCATAGCAAATTTGAACAGCTACAAGTAAGCAGCACTTGCCTCAACACTTCTGCAAGTTTCACGCAACAAACTCAAAGTCACAAATGGCGCGACTGTGCAAATGTGTTTGAAACGCAGACTTGTACAAACTGCACACTCTGGTGCAAATGGATCAATGAAGGCTGTGCAGAATTTGTGTTAACACAGCATCCATGCAACTGTAGGAGCAGCATGGAAGAAGAGGTGCCCTTTGAGGCAGAGCACGTGCTGCAAGAGCTGTACAACCTGGATGCTGTTGTGCAAGGCGTGCAGGCCGGCACCTGGGAAAGGTATAGCCACCTGCCACCTCCCCTGCTGCTGTGTTGTTCATGTGGCATTGCTGCACTCATTCATTCATTCACTGCTCACACCACACAATCATTCATGACATTCACCACTGCTCTGCTGCTGCTGCTGCTGCTGCTGCCGCTGCTTCTGTCACTGCTGCTGCTGCTGCTGCTGCTTTGGCTGCTGCTGCTGAAAAGGTGTCTGTGCGGTTGTGCTGCTGCGGAAAAGGTGTGTGTGCGTCTGTGCTGCTGCTGAACAGGTGTCTGAGCATCTGTGCTGCTGCAGAAATGCTCCTCAGGCAGCACCCAGGCGCTACTCAGCAGATGATGCAGAGCAGATTTCGGATGATGATGACGGATATGATGAGTACACATGGGATGTAGCAGCCAACAGCAATGCTCCTAGGATTAGTAACAACAGGAGCATTTCGAAAACCCCTGGTAGACCTCCTCCCCACAGGAATCAGAGGAGAGCGCGGCATGGTCATGCTAAAAAGCACTGAATGCTTCCTGTTGATAGGAGGCGCTGTATAACATGTCATTGTCAGACTTTGACCTTCATTGTTGCAGTGCTGACAAGAATTTTCAGTGAAGTGTTGCAGTTGTGTCTAATTGCATGAAATATGTTAGTGCTCATGATGTGGTCATGCTCAGTAGTTCTGACATGGACTGTTATTTCGTTTTGACTTGAGTATGTCTACTCAGACCTGAGTTAAGCTCTAGGTATTCACAGGTCTTGAAGACAAACATGCCAACTCAATCGAGTCACGTGTTGCTCCCGTTGCTATGTTTCATTTTAAAGATGCTGTGACCTTTGAAGAGAGTGACTTGCCTGAGGGATTCAGGCAGATCTGCAAACCTGAGCTGAAGCAATGAAACAATCACCATCAATTAGGTTCGTGTGCCACTGTGATGAGATGCAGTGTCACACCCTAGGGTAATAAGAATGTGGAAGGGCCATTGATGATCCAAGATAGTTGTACACACATCGAATATCTCATGTCAATGAGAAAATTGCATTGTAGCCAACCGTATTGCAAGCCTGCATTTCTAGGGCTTACTGTATACTGGTATGCAAACTATATATTGTGTGACACAATTTGTGCACTACAGGTATAACAACGACCTCTGACACATGCATCATATGATAGCCTCTAGCTATAGCTTGCCTCAAGGTATCAAGACGCGTAACTGAATGACAAAGCATGAACACAGCACCTCCTGGCAACCAGTCTGGTCTCTACATGCCCTGACACATTTAGTGACATGGTCACACAACCTTGATCTCATGAATTTATAGCCTGCTGTGGCAGAAGGCTAGCTGCAAATCATTTTCCACTCAGGCCTTGATCCTGATGTGCAGAAGATACAAGCTTGAAACCTGCATTCTGAAATTAAACCAAATTGCTGCCTGAGCTCACGCTTGAGCTGAGCGCATGCATGCTGTACAGCATGTTCAATCAGACAAGCCAGGTTGTGATCAGTGTTTCTGAAGGCCTGAGCAGCGATGGACTTCTTGTTGTAGCCTGGTCTTCTCGCTTTCTGGCATGAAAGCAGCTTCAAAAGAGTTCAGGCCCAGCTGCAGGATCTGTGCGTCAGTGAGACCCAGATTGTCCACCCAGAACTGGTAGTTCTCGTTCATGTACCCTCCAAAGAAGGGTGGGTCATCGGTGTTGACTGTGACACACAGCTCCGCTGCAATCAGCTCCTTCATCCTCTCAAACAACGTCCCTCGGTACACTTGTAGCTGTGCAGCACAAAACAAAAATGTGTGAGGACAGATTCCATGAGAAAAAGGATCTTGGGAGAAACATCTTGGGAGAAACAAAGTCTGAGACAAAAGCATGGTGTGAATATGAAGCAGGGTCTGGGGATCTGCGAAGCAGGCAAAGCAGAGGCAAAGGAGAACCTAGGAGGCTGTCAGGACATGCCATGAGCATGAGGGATGGGATCTGCAGCTGCTTTGTTGTGGACATTGTTGGCAGCACAGTGCCAGTGCTCTTGAACCAGACACATGCTCAAGGCAAACCGCATGACAGGCCTCTGGATACTGTGGCAGTAAGACCATGCACCAGTCCAGAAGACACACATCACATTTGTACAGCCACAGAAGCAGACTGCCCCAGCAGATCTACACCAGCCTGAAATGTTGCTCTTGCGTCACATACCAATGCAAAGGCTGCAACTGTGATCTGACAAAGGAGGCTGAGGATGTTGCAGAAGCAGCATGTCAACACAGCCATCATACTTGGGTTTTCAGGATTCAGATCTCAAAACCTCACAGGTCTTGCCTTGACCCACACTCTCACCTTGTAGTTGGAGCAGGGGCAGACAGTGAGGGGCATGCGTGTATGCTTCAGTAGCTTCATCAGCTTGGGGTCTTGCAGGCAGCTTACTCCATGATCTATTCTCTCCACCTTGAGCTCATTGATTGCCTCCCACAGCTCATCTGCCGGTCCTTCCTCTCCTGGAATAACAAATAATAATTAAAACGTATACTTAGCCAGCAAGCATCAGGTACATGCAATGCAAATCAGTTCCCTCCAGACAGGCTTGTTTAGAGCATCACGGGTGTAGCAGTTCAACTCCTGTGCAACCAAACAGCTGCTTTGAGTGCTAGAAGGGAAAAACGACTTTTCAGCAATTGCAAAGGGAGCCTCCTCAGGCGGCAGGCCAAAGCTATGGCCATAGGCCATAGCCCAAAGCTGTGATTGCTACATGCAGTGTGCATTGATGATGCAGTATTCGCTGAGAGTTTGATGGTTATGGTTCAACTTCAGCATGTTCATCATAATCATCGTGTGACAATGATCCAGTGATGATCATCAAAAGATGTTTGTCTGTTATGGCACTTCTCCAAGTCACAGCTGCAAAGGTGATGGTGAATGCATTCCCCTCTATGTGTTACCTATCAAGGTCAGCATTCTTCAACAAATTGTGTGCTTTGCGCGGCAATGTGCTCAGCATACTACAGCAAAGCTACCTTTAGGCTGGCAGCCATGAAAGCACGTAACTTTCAACATACCGAGATCAAAACACATCAACATACACTACTGTTGGTACATGACTGCCTAAAAAAAACCAAACAAAAAAGCTCGCAGAGGGGCCTAACCCAAACATACCTGACTCTAGGGTCAGGACAAGTATTCAACAAATGGTGACTAGCTGATGGGATGGCCTATGAAGGTCTGTAGATGTATATGCACTGAGATGCAGCCCCATTATGTGTCGAATCAGTAGACCTTACAGTGTTGCACAAGACAGGCTGCTCTGAAGAAACAAAACTTGTCATGCACCTACATAGCTCATCATAAGCTGGAAATTGATGTCATGATTGTTATTGTTTAATGTGTACGTACCTGCATGAGCAGTGAGATGAAGCCCCATGTCTTTGCACTTTTTGAAGATAGGGGCAAATGAGGTATGGGATGCCCTGCCCCCCTTCCAGTTGGGGATCCCCCTAGCAAGCCCAACGCCAATGATGTCCTTGATATATGGCATGGCCTGCACAGAACATAGCTGTGTTCCCCATTTTCCCAATTTACAGGTACCAATTCCTCTTGTTGAGTTCTTCTTCTGAGTGCTTTGGTGTTGCTCTCAACAGAAAATTCCCTTGCCAAATAGGTGACAGTCTAATGCAGATGTACCTTGTGCAATCTGGTTGACCTTCTTGCCAACATTACTGCAGAGCTTGACAGGTGTTGCTCAAGGTATTAGCTCAAATGGATATGGAGCTTGTTTAGTGCTGATTTACCGGGGTGCAGCTGTTGCAGATTACATAGCAGAACATGTATGTACCATGCCTACCCTGCAGGTTGCTTGTGCAGCAGGACTGTCCATACCTGTTGCAGGCACTCTTCAGCACCTTGCGGGCCAAGCTCTGTCATGAAGCACATCAAAAGCCCAGTTGTGATACCATACTGTTTACCACCATCCTGCGTGAAATGCAGGGCTATGTCGGGCTGACTGGAACACCTCGAGTTTTGAATTGTAGGACCGACACAGGAAATCAGAGCTGACATCTGAGTTGGGATTGAAGCCAGATTCCTTGTGCTCATGTCACCTGAATACCTCGTATAAGTCCTGGCATGAAGACGTCAAACCCAACATCCCTCATAGTGTGGACTTGAGGGTCGAAGAAAATTTCGGTATGCACGACATTCTGAGCTCCGATCCCGCTTAAATATAGCATGGTGACCTCGTAGAAGTCCTGCTCGGTCATCAAAATCTACACTTTCCACAGCCCAACTGTCAACCTAAGCACCTGCGGGCCTTGGGGTGCAACGAGACAATCAGGCGCACAACCTGGAGGGTTGCGTCACGGAGGTCGAGAAACTCTTGCAAGTTGTCGTATTGGAACGCTGCTTCCGCTTCTGCAAGCGTCTTGTAGGGCAGCTTGTGCTGCAAGTTGTTGCGCTTTGCAAGTTCCAGCACCAACTCTGGCTCTAAGCACCCTTCGATGTGTACGTGCAGCTCTGCTTTCGGCATACGCTCGATTAATGAAGAGGACGACATGACCGCAAAGCGCGTTGAACGCGCAGATCGTCGAGCTTGAAGGGTCAAATTGATCAGACAATTAGTCAGTTAATAGGTAGATTACTCATCAGTCTTAAGATTTTGTTCAAAATCTCAGTGTCCCCAAGCAGACCAACCCTATTGTGGTTCAACCTCAGCAGGTTGATTCGGAAATTCACTCAGACTGACCAGCCTCAAGGACAGTGACTGTAGCTGATTGCGGTGTCAGAGGAACATGAAGAGCTACTAGTATGAAGAGGATGTCATGTCCTGTCATGCCAGGCATTGCATCTTTGCATTTAAGCGCTACTTTAATTACAGCAGCAGACATAAGTGATGCTTGTCAATAAGAAGAACGGTGGTAAGCTGCAACACCAAATATCTTGGTCGACGACGTGGTTGAGACAGTTCTTGAGCTTTGGTACTAGCTTTGGTACTAGCAAACAACTTGCAACATAGAGGCCAAAAGTCTCTACACATGTTTCTGAATAAGCAGACACGAAGCAGCACTGCCGAGCTAAACAGACTGTTTCATACCTGATATCATGGGCAACATATGCCAAGCAAAACTTGCAACTACTGAGACACTGTTGCATTGGAAGCCTGCCACGTATAGTGTGCTGAACTGAATCACACTGCAAATCTTGAGTCCTCAGATGTATTCAACGATTCTCATACTGATTCCAGGAAGGGAACCAGTATGAGCTGAAACATTGGACTTAGTAGGAGTCACGGCCGCTCTGGTTGCCATATCCAGATCCTCCACCACCCATGCCAGACCCTGCAAACATTGTCAAAAGTCTGCAAGGAACATCAAGGCTGCAGACTACTGTAGCAATGGATTATCAACACTTGCGTGCAGTGAGAAGAGCCTGAGCCTGCTAAATGATGCAGCCATGGATAACGTTGTTTTGCCTATGTTGCAGTTGCGTCATCATGTTGGCACAGAGCAACTCATGGCATGCAGTGGCTTCTTTGTAAGTACTCAAGCTGGCTTGCACTTTGAACTTATGTCACACGCTTCAGCACAGAATCATGATATCGACCTCCTGGCAGCAGCCCACAAACAAAACAGCCCACAACCAAAATACAATACTTCAGCCCAAAGTGAACACCTGGGCCTATGGATGATCAGCTGGATATGAATTCCATGTGCGAGTTTGTTGCAAAGTCTTGATGAACTACACACAACTTGTGCATGTCTGTGCGGATGAAAATCTGAAAGGCATACGCGTTTTATGCTTTGAACTGTGTCAAGACAGCTGCAGCAGTGTACATACCAGAGTTGTAGTTGTCAGAGCCACCACCACCCATGCCACCACCCATGCCACCGCTTTGGTCAGAGCCTCCACCTTGGCCCATGCCACCGCTCTGGTCATAACCACTGCCACCACCAGACATGCCGCTGCGGCCACCAGACATGCCACTGTCACCACCAATGCCAGCGCTCTGTCCACCCAGTCCACCTGAACCGTAGCTGTCACCGCCTTGTCCACCTGAACCGTAGCTGTCACCCCCATGTCCACCAGACCCGTAACTGCCACCACCCTGTCCACCAGACCCATAGCTGTCACCGCCCTGTCCACCACCCTGTCCACCAGACCCGTAGCTGTCACCGCCCTGTCCACCAGACCCGTAGCTGTCGCTGCCCTGTCCACCAGACCCGTAACTGCCACCACCCTGTCCACCTGAGCCATAGCTGTCACCACCCATGCCAGCATTCTGGCCTCCAGAGCCATAGTCGCTGCCTGCACCACCACCCTGTGCTCCAGTCATTCCTGCAATACATGACAAATGACATATCACTCAACAACTTTGAAATAGTGCCTGATGGTGGCACTTGGCACACAAGGGTTTTGTCAAAAAGGAATGCGAAACAGGATTTGACTGCGATTAACATCAGTGCAGATGACAGCTGCATCGCATGACAATGAGTCGTGCTGCCAAAGAGTCTAATGGATCTTTCACGATATTCCCCTCTAGCTAGAGCCCTGATCAGGCTCATGAGTGTCGTCAAGTTTGTTGACATCTTACAACAGCAAGCCACGGTACCTTGGTTTTGGTTTCCGGAACCATATGAGTCGCTCCCAGTGCCACCTCCTATTCCGGAGCCGCTTCCAGCTCCTACGAGAACACTACTATTTGTTAAACTCAGCTGTCAGACTCGTTCACCGTAACTCAAAATGGTAGCAGTCAGACAGCAATCGATGTTCGTGAAGGTCGATGCACGCATACGTAGCGTTTACCTTGGCCATAGCCTTGAGTATCGTCACCAGTACTGTCGGATCCTTGCATTTTTTGCTTGATCTGCAACGTCAAGGACGCCATCAGCAGAAGTCACGATGCCGGCAACAAGCAGCGTACTACTGACACAATGGTTATGGAAACGATCCTTTTGCAGCAAGCATGACAAGCAACAAATGTCAATACACACCTTATCCATGACTCCCATGTTGTAGAAAGACAAGTACGAGATCTAGGCGAGCCAGCACGTCGAAATTGCAGCTCAAAAGCCTGCTTTGTGTCTAATTTGTTGCGTGGCTTCGTCCGTGGCGGAAGTGCTGTACAACAAAGGAATAAGCATCTGCCGCGTACCCGCATCAACTAGCTACCTCGTAGTGCTTCCTCAATTAGTCACGCCCAAGGTCAATGTCTGTCTGAATGTCGGTTGCAAAAAGGCCTTTTAACGACCTAGACGGAGCACGTGCGGAGCACCGCGGAGCACGAGTTTATCTGGAATCATTATTGTTGTGATGCTGAGCCCGCAGCTGCTCATTCCACCCCATAGCGTGCAAGCAGAGGCTTCTGCTGGCACCGTGAATCATGAAACGTCAAAGGGCGGCCCTGCGAAACTCTACGGGCTTTGTGCGTCCCTCGACCCAGTCCAAGAACAGCCTCAAGATGTTGATCGCAGCGTT
>JAABUK010002595.1_pt1 | contig 32184 bp, 29 predicted proteins | sample 5559141 | NCBI WGS metagenome assembly JAABUK01 (sample SAMN10711869, study PRJNA513367) | rock metagenome | isolation source: Antarctica rocks | place: Antarctica: Victoria Land, Pudding Butte nord | collected 2016-01-03 | reverse complement strand
TTGCCGCCGCATAGGTCAGACATTCTCCGGTTCGCAAATCCCTCTTGGATCAGCCATCTCACTTCGCCTCGAATGTGTGGCAGGGCGGACTCAATACCGCCGACCCAGCAGCGTTGAACAGCCCTGCATGGTTCACTCCCTACCTCTTGGCCCACACAGTAAGCATTATGGCCCAAGGTGCAACTATCGATGACGTATGCGATTGCGAATGACCTTGGGCTACGCAACATCTCCTACCGCCACCGATGACTTGTTGCGACTACTCTTCACGTCAGATGCCTTGGAACTGTGACGGAGATGCGAATGCCAGTCATTTACATCGTTCTGTCTGCGTCTTGACTGTTTGTGTTCATGCTCTATCTGCGGACACATGCGCAATTTCTCTGACCTGGCCGAACGTGACCTGCTTGCCTTGGCAATCTCCAGCGAGGAGGAGGATGGCCGCGTATACGCCGACTTCGCCCATGACCTGCGTGAGGACTACCCGGGCAGCGCCCAAATGTTTGCCGACATGGCGGCCGAGGAGAACGAGCACCACCGCCGCTTGATCGACGCGTATGCGGAGCCGAGCATGATGTCCAAAGCCTCGCCGCTGACCACGCGGATCTCCGTATCGTCGATGTCCCTCGCGACCTGACGATAGCGTAGGGTGGCTCCGGCACGGCTGCATGCTTTACGAACCCATCCCCACCCTGCCCGAGCACCGGTTGCTGCCGCTCATGGAGCGGTTCGCGGCCATACTCGCCGAACTCCCACTCTCCGCCACCACCTTCGGACCGATCTGAAAATAAGGCGAGCCTTGAGGTGCGACGCGTTGGTTTCATACGCTGGACGAGGACCGGGCGTCCGGAACACTCTGTGTCTATCCTGAGGTTTTCAGGGCATGAAGCTCACGGCGGCAGTATGGAGTTTGGGATCGTAAGTGATCCTGCTTTGGCAGGCGCGCCGAATGGCGCGGCCCCGAAAGTGCAAGGGATGACGCGACCCAGGTGGGCGATCTCATTTGATCCTGGGTGGGCCTACACGAGGTGCGTCAGTCGGTCGCCACGAACGGCGCGGTGTCCATGTCGATCGGCATGGCATGATCAGAGCGGAAGGCGGTACGGACAGGATACTCAATGTTCGGCATTGAGGGTGTCCAACATCAGGTCTCCGCGACCTCAGCCTGTGACCTGGCGGCCATTCATCGCCAAAGGACCTTAGTTTGGGACAGCATGCGGTATTCACGGCTCGGCCAGACCGGGTTATCCGGCCCGATAATGCAGGAACAGTGCCGGCTAGCACCATTCCCGAAGGAGTTTAGTTGGATGTGGAGCAAGGAAAGACGGCTACGTTGGGAAGTCTCAGGTCCGATCGACCCTCCGTGGATCTAAGACATGGGAAGCCGGCCGCCGCGACGGCATTGCCTTCACCACTCGCCCCGATATTGGAGCATCTTCGGAGCAGGCCATCCCGCACGTGGTCCATCGTGGTCACTGTGTTTGGCGACGCCGTTGTTCCACGTGGGGGCTCCCTTGCAGTAGGGTCCCTCCTCGACATCTTCGCCGGAATGGGGATCGGTAGCGGGGTCGTCCGTACCGCATTGTCGCGCCTTGCAGCGGACGGCTGGTTGCAAAGCAACCGTGTCGGGCGGAGCAGCTTCTACAGGCTGACCAGTAAAGGCCAAGCAAGCTTCGCCATCGCAGCGGAACAAATCTACGGTGCGCCACCCCAGGAGTGGGATGGCCGGTTCCACCTCGTCTTGCCTGAGGGCGGGCCTGACCATGACGCGGCGCGAGGCGCACTGGAACGATCAGGATTTGGAAGCGCCGGGCCCGGCGTCTGGATCGCACCGACAACGAGGCCTGTGCCCGTCGAGGCTGCTGCTCTCATTCGTATCGAAGGCTGCATGAGCTTGGAAACAGCGCGACAGCTGACGGCGCGGGTCTGGGCGCTGGCGGAGACGGCGGCCGCCTACCAGCGTTTTCTGAATGCGTTCAGCCCGTTGCTGGATTGGATTGGGTCAAACCGGCAACTCCCCGATCTCGATGCCCTGGTTGCCCGCATTCTGCTGGTCCATGAATACCGGCGCGTGGTCCTTCGTGATCCCTTGTTGCCGCGGGTGCTTCTGCCGAAGCAGTGGCCTGGAACGCCGGCACGGCAGCTTTGCGCAGAGGTTTACCAAGCCTTGCTGCCAGGATCCGAACGGTGGTTGAGCCAGAATGGACAGACCGAAAGTGGCCCCCTGCCACCCTCCAGCGATATTGGGCGCAGATTCAGCGGCGCCCCAAACCTGCCCGTGTCCTAAACGCTCCGGAAGCACGAGACATTACAAGATTTCTTTGACCTGCTGAAATTCTGTGTCACAATGCCTTCACCGAGAACCGGAGAACGTGATGTACACGCAAGGTCTGTCTGGTCCCGACGCCGCGGACTCATCTGCGCGTGCGCCGACGATGGAGAGCCCCGAGCTGGCAACGCGTTTCCAAGAACGGATTGATCGCGAAGACCGCATTGAGGCGAATGACTGGATGCCGGCCGCCTACCGCAAGACGCTCACCCGGCAGATCTCCCAGCACGCCCATTCCGAGATTATCGGCATGCTTCCGGAAGGCAACTGGGTCACCCGTGCCCCGACGCTACGTCGCAAGGCCACCCTTCTCGCCAAGGTGCAGGATGAAGCCGGCCACGGACTATACCTATACGCTGCGGCGGAAACCCTTGGAAAAAGCCGCGAGGAGATGTTCGACGAGCTGCTAACGAACAAGGCCAAGTACTCGTCCATCTTCAATTATCCAACGCTGACCTGGGCGGACATGGGCGCGGTCGGCTGGTTGGTCGACGGCGCGGCCATCATGAACCAGATCCCGCTTTGCCGTTGCTCGTATGGCCCGTATGCCCGCGCGATGATTCGGGTGTGCAAGGAGGAGAGCTTCCACCAGCGCCAAGGCTATGAAATCATGATCGCGCTGTGCCGTGGCACCCCGGAGCAGAAGGCGATGGCGCAGGATGCCCTAAATCGCTGGTACTGGCCCTGCTTGATGATGTTCGGCCCGCCAGACAGCGATAGCACCCACAGCGATCAGTCCACGAAGTGGAAGATCAAACGCTTTTCAAATGACGAGCTACGGCAGAAGTTCCTTGACGCCCTCGTCCCGCAAGCTGAGTTCCTGGGTCTGACCCTGCCGGACGCCGACCTCCGCTTCGAGGAGGGGGAAGGTGACAGCCTCGACGGTGCGGTGCATGGGCACTGGCGTCACGAGGCGATCGACTGGGAGGAGTTTCGGCAGATCCTCGCCGGAAATGGTCCCTGCAACCGCGGCCGCATCTCGGCGCGCCAGCGCGCGCACAAGGAGGGTGCTTGGGTGCGCGAGGCAGCAGCGGCCTATGCGGCGAAGCAGGCCAGTCAAAAGGCTGCGGCTTAGAACGGCCTCGGGCTGGACGGCATAGTTTGGTTCGAGGACGAAGTCCGCACAGCAAATGCAAGGAGCTTGGCGGATATCTTCCGCTGCACCGGCGTAAACTTATTTGCTGCCATGACTAGGAGATTTCCCAGTGCCTAATGCAAAGACGCCGAATACCCCCCTGTGGGAGGTCTTCATCCGCAGCCGGAATGGTCTAGCCCACAAGCATGTCGGCTCGCTCCACGCATCCGATGCGACCCTTGCATTGCAGGCTGCACGGGACCTTTACACGCGCCGGGGCGAGGGATTGTCCCTCTGGATCGTGCCGTCGAATGCGATCATCGCATCCGATCCGGCAGACAAGGGCATGATGTTCGAGCCAAGCGTCTCGAAGGTTTACCGGCACCCGACCTTCTATGACGTGCCGGACGAAGTCGGCCATATGTGAGCGGGAGCCTCGTCATGGCCACGACTTCCATACAGGTCAACGAGACCCCGCTCGTCCTTTACGTGCTGCGCCGGGCGGACGACGCGCTCGTCCTTGGACATCGCTTGTCTGAGTGGATCGGTCATGGCCCGATCCTTGAGGAGGAGATGGCGCTCGGCAACATTGGCCTCGATCTTATCGGGCAGGCGCGTTCACTTTACACCTTTGCCGCCGAACTGGAGGCTGCAGGGAACGACGAAGATAAGTACGCCTACCTGCGCGATGCACCGCAATATCGCAACCTGCTGCTGGCCGAGCATCCAAATGGCGACTTTGGGCAGACGATGATGCGGCAGCTCTTCTATTCGGCGTTTGCGGATCTTTATTGGCGCGCGATGACGTCGAGCAGCAACGGTACGCTTGCCGCCATAGCAGCGAAGTCGGAGAAGGAAAGCGCTTATCATCTTCGGCACTCATCCGAATGGGTAATCCGCCTTGGTGACGGCACCGACGAAAGCCATGAGCGCGCCCAGGAGGCAGTGGACCAGCTCTGGGGCTACACAGGCGAGATGTTCGAGTGTGACGCGGCCGAGCGCACCCTTGTTGCCGAGGGCACCGCAACCGACCCGGCGCTGCTCCGTGATGCCTGGAACCACACCATTGGTTCCGTGCTGTCCCATGCCACGCTGAGCCGCCCCGAGAACCAATGGATGCAGAGCGGCGGCCGGTCCGGACGGCATAGCGAACACCTCGGCCAGCTGCTCAGCGTCATGCAGCACACTCAGCGCACCTATCCGGGAGCGGTCTGGTGAATCCGCTTTCGGACCTGGATGGCAATGCGCTCCGGATCCGGGCGCTGCGGGCTGTCGAGGCCGTCTGCGATCCCGAGATCCCGGTACTCACAATCGCGGACCTCGGCGTCTTGCGCGAGGTTGCACTCCGCGATGGCCGGGTCGAGGTATCGATCACTCCCACCTACTCTGGCTGCCCGGCGATGAACATGATCCAATTCGAGATTGAGATGGCACTCGAGCGAGCCGGCATCTTAGGTGGGCAGGTGCGTACGGTGCTCTCCCCGGCTTGGACGACCGACTGGATGAGCGATGAAGGGCGCCGCAAGTTGCGCGAGTATGGCGTCGCACCGCCGAAGCAGGGCGGCGGGCGCCGTGGGCTGTTCGGTGTCGAGGAGGTCGTTTGTCCGAACTGCTCCTCGTCCAACACGCAGGTGCTGTCGGAGTTTGGCTCGACCTCGTGCAAGGCGCTTTGGCGTTGCGAGGACTGCCGTGAACCTTTCGACTACTTCAAGTGTCATTAGGCTGGTTATGTCCCCCGTCACGCCGCGCTTTCACAGCCTTCGCGTTGCTGACCTGAGGCGGGAGACGCCTGACTCGGTTTCCATCGCGTTTGAAGTCCCGCCGCACCTGGAGGCGGATTTCCGCTTTGCAGCCGGGCAGTATCTCACTCTTCGCAAGGACTTCGACGGGGAGGAGGTGCGCCGCTCCTATTCGATCTGCTCTGGGCCTGATGACGGCGAGCTGCGGATCGCTGTCAAGCGCGTCGATGGCGGGGTCTTTTCCGTATGGGCCAACAGCGGCATGCAGACCGGAGACACCCTCGCCGTCATGACGCCTACGGGGCGCTTTGGCGTCGCGCACGCGCCGGACGAGGCCCGGGTCTATGTTGGTTTTGCGGCCGGGTCCGGCATCACGCCGGTGCTGTCGATCATGCGGGGCATCCTGAGCCGGGAGAAGCAAAGCCGCGTGTTCCTGTTCTATGGAAACCGTTCGACCAACGACATGCTATTCCGGGAAGCGCTTGAGGAATTGAAGGACCGCTACTTGGGCCGGCTTTCGGTATTCCATGTGCTCTCCCAGGAGCAGCAGGACATCCCAATCCTGAACGGGCGGCTCGACGAGGAGAAAGTACGGCTTCTGCTGCGGCACCTCATCCCTGCAGATACGGTTGATCATGCCTTTCTTTGTGGGCCGACCGGGATGAGCGACGAGGTCGAGGCGACGCTGATCGACCTCGGCTTCAGGCCTGAACAGGTGCATGTGGAGCGCTTCGTTTCCGCGCTCGGCGGCAAGCCGCGTCCGAAGCCCACGCTGGCACAGATTGAGGTCCCGTATGCCACTGCTGGCTTGATGGTCGATGGCCGGCGTGCCGAGGTCGCGGTTGCGGAAGGCGAGTCGGTGCTCGATGCGGCGTTGCGAGCGGGGCTGGATTTGCCCTATGCCTGCAAGGGCGGCATGTGCAGCGCCTGCCGCGCCCGCGTCCTCGAAGGTGCCGTCGAGATGACGGTGAACTTCTCTCTGGAGCCCTGGGAGGTCGAAGCGGGTTTCGTGCTGACGTGCCAGGCACACCCGACCACGTCTCGGGTCGTCATTGATTATGACCAAGTGTGACCCTTGTAGCCACGCGCCCGGGTGAGGCTAGGCAGTTGCGGCGGCGTGGCGCCGGTAGTTCCGGTACTCGGTGAGACGGACGACGCGAAACCCGCACAGCGAGTCATCCCTGCCCCCTCGCTCTGGTAAAACGGCTAGTCAGAATCTGGCGCTTGCGCGGACCGGCTACCCGCCAACTCAGCGTCCATCTATTCGAGTCAAAAACGCGATAGCGGCCCATGTAGCGGTCCGGCGCACAATCATGCCAAACGTGCGCCTCTCCCGTTTCTAGGTTCAGGGTGTGAAAAGGACGCTCGTCAGCAAAGCGGACCTCAGCCGTGTGGCTGTCCTGAACGGCAAAGATATAGTCTCGGCTCGCCTCGCCCTGGTAAGCGCCGAAACCGATCGTGCCGCGCTCTTGGAAAAGCAAACCTTCGGCACAGGTAGAGAACGTTGCTTCACCGTGAAACCGAAGCCTTTGTCCGGTCACACCATCCCAGCCGAGCTTCTTGACCTCCCACAGGCCGTGGAAGAATTCGCCCAGGTTGGGAACGCGATGAGTCCTGTAGCCTGCGGCCCTGCCTTCGCTTTTTGGGTAGGGGAGACAGGGCGGGCTGCTCAATGCATTCCGCGCCGCAGAAGCGGCGCCAACGCGACGGCGAGTGCCAGCTTGCAGGCTTCGGCCGGCAGGAATGGCACCAGGCCGAACGCCAGGCTTTTGGCCGGGCCAAACAATACCGCGAGCCAAGCGAGGCCAGGCGCATAGATCAGCACGAGGCCGAGCAGCAGGACGGCGATCGTCCCTGGCCACCGTCGTGTGGCTCCCCGGTCCGCCAGCGCACCCACCACCGCTGCCGCGAACAGATAGCCCAGCAGATACCCACCCGTTGGCCCAGTCATGTAGGCCAGGCCCGCACCACCCTGGAACACGGGAAGGCCAAATGCACCTTCGGCCAGATAGGCGAGCAGTGTCGCTGCCCCGAGCCTGCCGCCGCACGCCAGGCCAATCACGAGCACGACGAAGCTCTGCATGGACAGGCGCACCGGCCAGAACGGCACTTGCAGGTGTGCAGACAACGCCAGCACTGCGCTGCCGATCAGCATGGCGGTCAGGTAACGGGTCAGGACGCCGGCAGCACGTCGCGTGGGTGCGCGCGTGGTGATCGCCATGGCTGGGGTTTTCACGATGATTGTTCCTCCATGCTTAAGAAAAAGGTGGCCATTTACCCCGCAAACACGCAATTGAGGCCGGGGTCAGAAGCTGCTGATATGCTTTGGATCAAGCTTTCCGAGACCGCAGGTAGCCAACTAGGGTAAATATCAGCCAGAGAACCTGAGTGACGAACGCCGCAAGGTTGAAGCTCCAAACAAGCGAGAAAATTACGGCCAGCCCGCCTGTGGCGTTCAGGATGGTATACCGCACATCTGCCAGCCCCAATCTGCCGGTCTGCAATCCAGCATAAGCTCCGACGTAAAGCACGACACCAACCAACCCAACTGCATCAGGCACTGTCACCGCTTACCTCAACCACCGCTGGCGAACCGAACTGGCTAGCTGCCATCATCGACATCGTGTTTGTTGACTACATGACTGCCGAAGAAAACGCGTTTTACAGAATTAAGACAACTACGCCCCACGTTAGGGATGGCTGGCCCTTTGTGGAGACGGAAGAGGGGCTGCTTTCCGGATGAACGGCAGAATAAGCGTGACGACAGCCGCGAGCAGGCACACGACGGCGATAGGATGGGTGACAAGAACGGTCGGGTCCCCGCCAGAGCCCAGCAGGGCCCGGCGCAGGTTCGATTCGGTCAGATAACCGAGCACGAGCGCCAGGACGATCGGCGCCGCGTGGATCTCGATCTTGTTGAGGCCGAAGCCGACGATCCCAAAGAACACGGTGGTCCAGATGGCGAATACGTCGTTCTGCGAGGCGTAGCTGCCCAGCAGGCACATGGCGCCCACCAGGCTCGCGATCAGGCTGCGCGGCACCTGCGTCACCCGTACCCAGACCCGCACGCCCCCCAGGCCAAGCGCCACCATGAACGGCATGGTCACCGCCATGGCGATGAAGATGGAAAATGGGATCTCCGGGTGGCGAGCGAACAGCAGCGGCCCGGGCTGCACCCCGTGCAGCGTCAGCGCGCCGATCAGCACCGCCGTGCTGGCGGACCCGGGGATGCCCAGCGACAGCATCGGCGCCAGCGCGCCTGGCACCGACGCGTTGGCGGCACTCTCGGCCGCGACCAGGCCTTCCGGATTGCCGTGGCCGAACGTCTCTGGGCTACGCGAGAAGCGCTTTTGCACGGCGTAGGCGACCATGGCCGATATGGTGGCTCCATGGCCGGGAATGACGCTGACGATATAGCCGATCAGCGTACTGCGGACGAGCGTGCCGAGGTGCGGGCGCATCAGGCCGAACTGGCCGGACACGGAGGGGATGCGTTTGATGGGGACCGGTATCTCGTCGGCGCGCTCGATCATGGTGAACACGCCGGACAGCGCGAACAGACCGATCAGCGCCGGAAGGAACGGCACGCCGCTCAGCATGCTATCGGTCATCACGTAGCGGCTGACGCCGTCCAGCGGGTCCGTGCCGATGACACCCACGGCGAGGCCAAAGAACAGGCCGACGAAGCCCTTCAACATCGATCCGCTCGCGAGCGACGACACGAGGCTGAGCCCCAGAACAGCGAGCGCGAAGTATTCGACGGGCCCGAACGCCAGCGCGAAAGATGCGATCCACGTCGCAGTGACGATCAGCAGCAGCGTGCTGGTGATCGACCCGAAGGCGGCACTCAGGATCGACATCGTGAGCGCCGTGCCGGCCTCGCCGCGCAGCCGCATCGGGTAGCCGTCGAGTGCTGTCACGGCGGCTGCGGGCACGCCCGGGGTGTTGACCAGGATCGCTGGGATCGCTCCGGCATATTCGGTTGCCATATACAGCGTCACCAGCATGGTTATCGACACCACGGGCGACATCGAAAAGGTGAATGGCACCATCAGCGCGATGCCGATGCTGGAGGTGAGGCCTGGCAGGCTGCCGACGGTGTAGCCGACGACGATGCCAAGGATCAGCCCGATGAGCACGTCCCAGCCCGCCATGGCCGACAGCGCCTGCGCGAAACCATCCCACATGCCCGCGCCCCTATGGCAGCGGCGTACCAAGGACCATTTGGAACAGGACCTTGGTGAACAGGAGGAACCCGCCGGTCGTCAATGCAATGCCGGTCGGCTTGCGCATGCCGGAAACCCATAGGAACGGCACCAGCCAAACAGCGGTGCCGACATAATAGTGCAGCTGTGTGACCAGCACCGGATACGCCGTCACCAGCACGATCGCCAGCAGCACGCTGCCTGGCCGCCTGATCTGGATCGGCGCGGGCTGCGCGCCCGAGACGGCCGAGCGCACGGCCTGCGCGACGACCATCAGCGACGTGGCGGCGAGCAGTATGGCTACGGCTCGCGGGAAGCCATCCGGTCCCATGAGCCCATTGCCCGCGCCATCGATGTCCGAGGCGCCGAGCCACAGCCAGCCGGCCATGCCCAGCAGGGCAGCGCCGCCAATGCCGTTCAGCAGCGGGGCCGGGATGCTCCAGACGGGCGATGCCGGTGCGCCGGGCTGCCCCGGACCTAAGCCCGTGCCGGGATCGGTCGTGTGCCCGCTCATCGGGCGATGCCCAGCCGCTTGAGCCAATCGACCGTGATGGCGTCCTGCTCCTTGGCGAACTGAGTGAATGCTGCCGGGCCCTTGAAGTCGTATACCAGCGAGGAGCCGTGGATGTATTCCTGCAGATCAGGCGACTTCAGTGCCTTCTCGATGGAGTCGGCCAGCTTCTGCTTGACGTCGGCCGGCATGCCCTTGGGGCCGATCACGCCGCGCCACTGCTCCCACGCGGTCGCGACCTCGATGCCCTGCTCCTTCAATGTCGGCACGTCCTTCAGCTCATCCAGGCGCTTGTCGGACATGACGCCGATCACCCGCAGCTGCCCGGCCGTCACATAGTCCTTCACCAGGTCCACATAGGCGATCGTGACCGCGCCGTGCCCGCCCAGCACCGAGGTGACGCCCTCGCCCACGCTGTCATAGGGTACCCAGTTCACGCTGGCGCTCGGCAGCTTGGCGGCGTGCATGAACATCTCCCACGCGACGTGGCTGCCGGACCCGCGCACGAAGCCGGCGACGACCATGTTGCTGGTCGCGTTCCTTATCCCGGCGATCAGGTCCGGCATGGCCTTGATCGGGCTGTCGCTGCGCACGACGAAGACGTAGGGCTCGTAGACCAGCTTCGCGATCCAGTCGAAGCTGTCCACGTTGTATGATTTGAGCGTCTGGTGGAACGCTGCGATATGCGTGTTGGTGACGGCACCGATGGTGCTGCCGTCGGGGTCCGCGCGCTTCAGTTCGGCCAATTGGGAGGCGCCGCGGCCGCCTGGCCGGTTCTCGATGACGAAGGTCTGGCCGGTCATCTTTTGCAATTCGTTGCCAAGCTTCCGGGCCATGACGTCGGTCGCGCCGCCGGGTGACACGTGCAGGAGGTAGCGGACGGGCTTCTGGTCCGCTTGGGCACTTGGTCCGGCCAGCACCCCAAGTCCCATGATGACCGCGAACAGCCGATTGAAGCGCAACCCAACCTCCTCCCTTCGTTCCAGCGTGGGCTTTGGCCCATCCTGGCGAGGCTGCGTCTGCGCGCAGTCCCCTTGCTGGCCGAAACGCTACAGCGGGTCGGCGGGCGCGTATAGGAGTTTTGAACCTATAGTCCATAATGTGACACGCAACAGGACCAAACCCCGCACGGTGTTTCGTCGCGTCTACCGCTTCGGGGCCAGCCGTCCGGCCACTCGGCGTGTCGTTCCTGCACGAGGCTTTGAGCCCGCGGCTGGCTTCTGGTCTGACTTGACGGAACCTGGCTTTGGCGTGGCTGGCGTCGGCGTGGCAGGCCTGGGAGATGCGGGCACGGTGGCACTGGGCAGGGCGGCCCCGATGTCCCGGCAAGTGGCCAGCACGAGCTCCAAGGCCGCGCGCTGCTGCTTCCCGTCGAAGCGTGAGCGGGGTCCCGACACCACGACCGCGCCCACCGGCGCGCCGTCCGCGTCCAGCACCGGCGCCGCGACGGAGGCGGTGTCCGGCTCCCGTCCGGTGGCACATAGCGAGCCCTGGGCGCGGATGTCGTCGAATTCCGCCCCGCGCGCGCCTGAAAACGCCAGCAGCACCCGGCCGACAACGCCGTGCGCAAGGCTCAGCCGGGTGCCCTCGTCCATGTGGTGACGGATGATCTGGCGCGAGTTTTCGCGGATCAGGCATACGCGTTCCGTCCCCTCGCGCACGTAGAACGACGCGCTTTCCCCGGTGCGGTCCCGAAGGCTGGCGATGGACGGGCGGACAATGTCCTCGAAACCGAACTGCTGTCGGTAGACCTGGCCCAATTGCCAGATGCGCCGACCCAGGCGATAGACCATGTGCGCGTCGCGTTCGAGGAACCCCGCACTTTCCAACGTAGCGCACAGCCGGACGGCGGTCGCCTTGTTCAGCGCGGTGGCGCGGGTGATGTGCGACAGCGTCAGCCCGGCCGCCGAAGTGGCCACGCTTTCGAGCACCTGAAGGGCCTTTTTGACGGTTGAGGAGGTGTTGGTCACGAGACGGTTCACATGTTGATGCATTGGACCGGTATATGATACGGGCTGATCCCCTCGCAGGGTAGTGGAATTACATGGGCACGGATCTCCTCCCACCAGACCTCGCGGCCGATATGGCTGCCGCAGACCGGGTCGTGCACCGCCTGCTTCTCCGTCGCGTGCGCGTCGTTCTGCACACGCCTTACCGCCTGTCCTACCGCACCTTCACGGAGTTCGAGCCCTTCCTGGTGGAGGCGCGGGACGCCGATGGCCGGCTCGGCCTGGGCGAGGCGCACATCTCGCCGGGGTCGAGCAAGGAGACCCGGGAGGGCGGCTGGGCGTTCTGCGCCGAGCTGCTGCCGGGTTTGCACGGCCTGCCGGTGGCCGAGGCGCGGCGTCGCGTGCTGGCCGAGGCGCACCGCAGCCCAGCGGCGGCGACGGCGATCGTCACTGCCCTGGAGATGCTGGGCGAGCACCGCGCGCTGACGGTGCCGTACACCGTCCGTCATGCGCTGCTGGCGCCCGTGGGCGCCACCGAGCCCGGCGCGATCGAGGCCGAGGTGGAGCGCTGGATCCAGCAGGGCTTCACCACGCTGAAAGTGAAGGTCGGCAAGGATGTGACGGCCGACCTCGACCGGGTGCGGCGCATCCAGGCGCAAGCGTCGGGGCGTGCGAGGCTACGGCTGGACGCCAACCGCGGTTTCGACCGCGCCCAGGCGATCCGCTTCGCGACCGCGCTCGACCCGGCCGGCATCGAACTGTTCGAGCAACCCTGCCCGACCGAGGCCTGGGACGACAACGCCGCCGTCGCCGCCGTGTCCGCCGTGCCGTTGATGCTGGACGAGCCGATCTGCGCGCTGGATGACATCAAGCGCGCCGGCGGCATCCCCGGCGTGCGGTTCTGCAAGATCAAGCTGAAGCGGTTCTCGGGCCTGGGCAGGCTGACCGAGGCGCTGGATGCGATCCGCGCGCACGGCATGGGTGCGGTGCTGGGCGATGGGCTGGGGGCGGACCTGTCGGGTTGGATGGAGGCCATGGCCGGGCATGGCCGCATCCATGGCGCGGGCGAGTTCAATGGTTTCATGAAGCTCGAGACCGGGCTGCTCGCCGACCCGATCCCGGTGGACGGATCGGTCATAACGATCCCCGCCGGCTTCGTCCCGCGGCTGGACCCGGCATCGGTCGAGGCACGGACCGAGGACCGCATCGAAAGCTGAGGCGCCTCAGCGTAATACCGGTCGCCCCGAAGGGCGGCTAGTATGAGGCGGCGTCCAGCAGATGGGGCACCAGGCCGCCTGCCTGCCAGTAGGCCAGCTCGTCCGCAGTCTCGATGCGCGCATGGAGCCCGAGCGGCTCCGCATGGCCGGAAATGCGGCAGGGCAGCACGGCGCCGGGCCCGGTGAGCGGTGCGACATCGATGTCGATGACCTCGGCCCCGGTCAGGCCGAGCGTGCGTCGCGTAACCCCCGGCGGGAAGGTCAACGGCAGCACGCCCAGCGCCAGCAGGTTCGAGCGATGAATGCGCTCGAAGCTCTCGGCGATGACGGCACGGATACCCAAATAGCGGGTGCTTTTGGCCGCGTCGTCGCGGGATGACCCGGTGCCATAGTTCCGCCCGGCCACCAGCACCAGCGGCACGCCTTCGGCGCCGTATCGCGCGGCGGCGTGCTGGATGGGCATGGTCCCGCCGTCTGGCCAGTGCCGCGTCATGCCGGGGGCCGCGCCGGGCGCCATCTCGTTGCGCAAGGCCGGGTTGGTGAAGGCGCCCAGCAGCAGCACTTCCCAATGGCCGCGGCGGGCGCCGAAAGTATGGAGGCGGTCCTGTGCCACGCCATGCTCGGCCAGGAAGGCGCCAGCCAGGGTGCCGGGGCGGATCGGCGAGGCCGGGGAGATGTGGTCCGTGGTGACCCCATCCCCGAACAGGCCGAGGATGCGGGCGCCCCGTAGCGGCACGCCCGAAGCGGTTCCCGTGAACGGCGGCCGGGCGATGTAGGTGGGGGCGACGGACCACGGGAAACGGTCGGATGGCGCATCGATCCCGCCCCAGCCCTCGCGCTCGCCGGGACGGGTTCGGAACTGGCAGGGGCCGACCCAGGCCGCGACCTCAGCCTCGATCTCCGCCCGGCTGGGCCAGAGGTCGGCCAGGTGAACGGGTCGTCCGGACGGGTCGTTGCCCAATGGCTGATTCGTCAAATCCAGGTGCGTCGTGCCCGCAAGCGCATAGGCCACCACCAACGCCGGTGAGGCCAGGAAATTGGCGGGCACCTGCGGATGCACGCGATTGGCGAAGTTGCGGTTGCCGGACAGCACGGCGCTGACTGCGACGGGCGCCTGGGCCAGCGCCGCCGCTACATCGGGCCGCAGCGGGCCTGCATTGCCGATGCAGGTCGTGCAGCCGAAGCCGACGATGCCGAAGCCGAGCGCATCAAGGCTGTCCTGCAGGCCGGAGCGGCCCAGATACTCCTGCACGGCCCGGCTGCCCGGCGCGAAGGACGTCTTCACCCAAGGCTTCGGCACGAGGCCTGCCGCCACCGCATTGCGGGCCAGGAGGCCAGCGGCGAACACGCTATGCGGGTTGGCGGTATTGGTGCAGCTCGTGATGGCGGCAAGCACGACGTCGCCAGGCTGTAGGCCTGTCCCGGTGGCCACACCCAGTGCGCGGGACACGGCCGCCACGCCGGACAGGGGAATGCGCTGCTCCGGACGGTTCGGCCCAGCCAAACAAGGCTCGACGGCGCCAAGGTCGAACTCGATCGTCCTGGTGAAGTCGGCTTCCGGGGTGTCCGCATCCCGCCATAGGCCCTGCACGCGGGCGTAGGCCTCGACCAGCGCCACATGCGCTGTGCCGCGGCCGGTCAGGCGCAGGTAACGCAGTGTCTCGTCGTCCAAGGGGAAGAACAGGCAGGTTGCCCCGGCCTCGGGCGCCATGTTGGCGACGGTGGCGCGATGCGCGGCCGGCAACGCGGCCAGGCCCGGGCCGAAGAACTCGACGAAGCGGCCGACCACATCGACCTGGCGCAGCCGCTCGGTCATCGACAGCACCAGGTCGGTCGCGGTGGCGACATCCGACAGGCGGCCGGTCAGCCGCACGCCCACGATCTCGGGCAGCAGCATCGACACGGGATTGCCCAGCAACGCCGTTAGCGCCTCGATCCCGCCGACGCCCCAGCCCAGCACGCCGAGGCCGTTGATGGTCGTCGTGTGGCTATCCGCACCCAGCACCGTGTCCGGCGTGGCCCAGGCCAGTCCGTCAGGCTCGGGCGGCAAGGCGCACACGACCTGCGCCAGCTGCTCCATGTTGATCTGGTGGCAAATGCCGGAGCCCGGCGGGAACAGGCGGAGGCCAGGAAACGCGGCCTCGGCCCATTTGAGGAAGATGAATCGCTCCCGGTTGCGGTCCATCTCGATCGCGGCGTTGCCGTCCACGATGGCACCCCCGGCTGCCCCCGCCGCGCCGGATAGGTCCACGGACAATGAGTGGTCGATGACCAAATGCGTGGGCACCGCGCAGCCGAATGTGCCCGGCGGCAGCCCGCGCGCGTCGGCAGCCTCCTGCAGGGCGGCCAGGTCCACGAGGACAGGAATGCCGGTGTAGTCCTGCAGCAGCACCCGGGACGGCCGGAACGGGACGGTGATGGCGCCGCCCCGCGGCCAGTCCTGCAACGCGGCGGTGACGGCCGGGTCGAAGACGCATCCCCCGCTCCGCAGCAGGTTCTCCAGCAGCACCAGGATCGACGCCGGGAAGCGCTGCGGTCCGCCGCAGGCTTCGAGCGCGGTGTGCAGGCAGGCGATCTCATATCGGCTGCCCGCGGCCTCCAGCGTGCGGCGAGCGCTCATGCGATCATTCCCGGATCAGCTCCGCCTTGTGCCGCTCGACGAAATCGGTCGAAACCGCGCCGGCGGCGAAGGCCGGGTGGCGCATGGCCTGCCGTAGGAAAGCCAGGTTGGATTTCAGCCCCTCAACGGTGATGCCATCCAGCGCCCCGGCCATGCGCTCGATCGCCTGCGCCCGCGTGTCCCCGCGGCAGATTACCTTGGCGATCATGGGGTCGTAGAACGGCGTGATGGTATCGCCCTGGCGGAAGCCCGTGTCGGTCCGCACGTCGCGCCCGGGCGGCGGCAGCCGGAACACATTGAGCGTGCCGGGCGAGGGAAAGAAGTTGCGCGCCGGGTTTTCGGCATACAGGCGGCACTCGATGGCATGTCCGCTCGCCTGCACCGCCGATTGCGCGAAGGGTGCCAGGCTCCCGCGCGCCAGTTCGAGCTGCAGCGCCACGAGGTCTCTCCCGGTCGTCATCTCGGTCACGGGATGCTCGACCTGGATGCGGGTGTTCATCTCGAGGAAGAAGAACTCGAAGCTGTCCGCGTCCACGATGAACTCGATCGTGCCGGCCCCGGCATAGCGCTGCTCCCGGCAAAGCTGCACGGCGGCGTCCGCCATGCGCGCACGCACCGCGTCCGGCAGGCCGGGCGCCGGGCTTTCCTCGATGATCTTCTGGAAGCGGCGCTGCAGGGAGCAGTCGCGTTCGAATAGGTGCACCGCTTCGCCGTTGCCGAAGCCGAACACCTGGATCTCGACGTGACGAGCGAGCGGGATATACCGCTCGAGATAGACGGTGCCGTCGCCGAACGAGCGTTCGGCCATGGCCTGGGTGGCGGATGCAACGTCGTTCAGCGTCTCGGGCCCGTCCACACGGCGCATGCCGATACCGCCGCCGCCTGAGGCCGCCTTGACCAGCAGCGGGTAGCCGACGGCGGCCGCGGCCTCAACCAGGTTCGGCGTGCCGCCTGCGGCAAAGCGCCGGCTGCCGGGCAGCACGGGAACCCCGGCCGCACGGGCGATTTCCCGCGCGCGCTCCTTGTCGCCCATGGCGTCGATGGTGTCCGGCGCCGGGCCGACCCAGGCCAGGCCCGCCGCCTGCACGGCCCGGGCGAACTCAGCATTCTCCGATAGGAAGCCATAGCCGGGATGCACCGCGTCCGCCCCGTGCGCGGCGGCTGCGGCGAGGATTCGCTCCGGCACAAGATAGCTTTCCCGCGGCGCAGACGGGCCGATCGCCTCGGCCTCGTCGGCCATCGCCACGTGCATCGCCTGCGCGTCGGCCTCGGAATGGACGGCGACCGTGCGCAGGCCGAGCGCCTGGCACGACCGGATGATCCGGCAGGCGATCTCGCCCCGGTTGGCGATCAGGACCTTGTGCACGGGCGCCTCAGACGTTCAGCCGCGCCAGCACCGAGCCTTCGGTGACGGTCGCACCCTCGGTGGTGAGAATCTCCGCAACGGTGCCGTCCTCGGGTGCAGAAACCGGGATTTCCATTTTCATGGACTCTAAGATCAGGATGGGGTCGTCCTCGGAGAGCTTGTCGCCCACCTTGGCGACGATCTTCCAGACGTTGCCGGTGATGTCGGTCTTGACGTCGATCAGGGCCATTTGGGTTCTCTATACGGGTTGGGGTGTCGGGGTGGGGCGCCGGGCCAGTTGCCGTTCGAGGTGCTGGACGCAGCGCAGCGCCTCGGCCGCCGGCGCCAGTTCGTCGAAGACCGGGATGCCGGCTTCCAGCGCACGGCCGCGATAGGCGCGCTTGAGGTCATCGAGTTCCGGCGAGCCGTCCGAGCGGAGCACGACGGCGAAATGAGCGTGGCCGGGGTATCTGCGCTGGATGGCGATGGCGGCCTGGAACAGGTTCTCGATCGGGTCGATATCGCCCCGGCCGACGAAGGCGGCAAGATTGAGGTGCATCACCACCGCGTCCACCTCGGCATGGCGGTACACCAGGTCCAGGATCTCGTTCGCGATGCGGCCTTCCTGCTCCTGCAACGTGCGGACCGGGGCGTCGATCGGGTTGGCGACGCTGGTGCCGGGCGGCAGGTTCAATGCCTCCAGCGACGCACGGGCGGCGGGGCCGAAGGGGGCGACCTCCAGGCCCATGCTTGCGAAGAAATCGGTCGCCAGCACGCTGGTGCCGCCGCCATTGCCGAACAGCACGACCTGCTTCGTCGGGCGCTCCGGGCGCAGATCGTAGAACTGCAACGCGAGCAGGGCGTCGATGAACTGATCGACCGTATCCACCATGACGCAGGCGGTCTGCCGGGCCAGCGCGTCCCACGTCCGCTCGCTGCCGCCCAGCGCGCCCGTGTGGGACGCGGCGGCGGCCCGGCCGTGCTCGGAGCGGCCGCCGCGTAGGATCACGACCGGTTTCGTCGCCTCGGGTGAGCGCAGCAGATCGAAGAACGCGCGGCCGTCCTTGATGTCCTCGACATACAGGCCGATGACGCGGGTTTGTCCATCTTCAAAGTAGAAGCGCACGAGGTCGGCCGGCGAGACGTCGGCGCTGTTGCCGATCGTCACCAGCCCGCTGAAGCGGAGTCCGCGCCACTGGCCGCGCTTGATGATGTCGGTGCCGAGGCCGCCGCTTTGTGTCAGCACGCCCACGGTGCCGAGTTCTCTCGGGGCGCCCACCGGGAAGGTGACGCCGCCGCGGGGAGTATAAAGGCCCAGGCAGTTAGGCCCCAGCACGCGGCAGCCGCCGGCATGGGCGGCCCGGACCAGCTCCTGCTGCAGCGCCTGGCCGTCCTCGACCTCGCCGAAACCGCTGGAGATCACCTGCGCGAACCGCAGGCGCCCGGCCGCGCATTCCAGGTTTCCCGGGATGTCCTTCGCGCCAATGGCGATGTAGGCGTAGTCGATCGGCTCCGGCGTGGCAGCCAGGTCCGGGTAGGCCTTCAGGCCCTCGATCTCGGTGGCGCGGGGATGAATCGGGTAGATCTGGCCCGTGAAGCCGAAGGCCAGGGTGCGGCGGATGAAGGTATTGGCGACGGTCGTGGCGGTGCCGGACGCGCCATAGACGGCGATGGTGCGCGGCGCGAACAGCGGATCGAGCCAGCGGGGCGGGGTGGCCGGGCGCCCGGGTGCGGCGGCCGGCGGGTCGCCCAGGATAAAGCGTGCGTCGACCGCGACCAGGCCGTCCTCGTTGGCGATGATCGGGTTGATGTCGATCTCGGCGATCTCCTCGTGCCGGACGATCAGGCCCTCGGCGCCTCCGACCGCCATCAGGATGCGGATCAGTGCCGCACGGTCCACCGGGGCACGGCTCCGGGCACCGTTCAGCAGGGCGGCGCCACGCAGCTGGTCCAGCATGGCGCAGGCATCCTGATTGGTGATCGGGCAGACGCGGAAGGCTACGTCCTTCAGGATCTCCACGAGCACGCCGCCCAGGCCGACCATCACGGTGGCGCCGAATTGCGGATCGCGCAGCGCACCGACGACGATCTCGGTGCCGGGCCGGGCCATCTCTTCGACCAGGAAGCCGTCGAGGCGCGCGGCCGCGATGGCGGGCACCCGCATCATGGCCTCGATGGCCGCGCGCACCTGCGCTTCGTCCTGCAGGCCCAGCCGCACGCCGCCTGCGTCGCTTTTGTGGATGATGTCTTCCGAAAGCACCTTGGCCACGAAGGGCGGGCGCAGGCCTCCCAGGCCGACGGCGCCCGCGTCCCGAACGACGACCGAGCGCGGCACCGTGAGGCCCGCCGCCCGCAGCAGCAGCTTGCCATCGGTCTCGGCGACCGCAGTGCGCCCGTCGCGGCGGTAACGGGCGATGATGCCGGAGGGGCTCACAGGCTGGTCGGCCAGTTGCGCATCAGGTGCTCGCCGATGCCGCCGCTTTTCCGCAGACGGTACACGTCCAGCATGCGGGCGAGATAGGCCCGCGTTTCCTGCGGCTTGATAACGTTCTGCACCGAATAGATCGTTGCCATGTCATAAACCTCGGTGTCCTTCTGGATCTCGGCCAGGGCATCCGCGAACCCTTCGTCTTCGGGCGTCATGCCGTGCACGATCGTGGTCGCGAAGGTCGGGTCCATGAAGCTCACCTCGGCCGAGGGCCAGGCGATCATCTCCTCGTTGTGGCGGCCGCCCCCCATCGCGACGTAGGCGCGGCCATAGGCCTTGCGGGCAAGGACGGTGATGCTCGGGACGGTCACAAACGAGGTGCAGTTCATGAAGTTCATGATGTGCCCCGGCGCGCCCTTCCGTTCGGCGTCCGTTCCCACCACGAAACCGGGGGTGTCCACCAGCCGCACCAGCGGGATATTGAAGCTGTCGCACATCACCTGGAAGTCGATGATCTTGCGGATCGCCTCGACCGACAGCGCACCGCCGGCGACGTTCGGGTTGTTGGCGATCACGCCGACGGAGCGGCCGTTCAGCCGGGCCAGCGCCACTATGGCGGAGCGGCCGAAACGCGGCTTCAGCTCGAACACGCTGCCGCGGTCGAAGATGATCGCGACGATCTTGCGCATGTCGTAAACCTGCGTCCGCCGGTCGGGCAGGATGCCCAGGATCGCCTCCTGGTCCTGGGTGGCATCCGCGGCCACGGGGTACTCGGGCGGCGGCTCGTTGTTGTGGCTCGGCAGATAGCTCAGGAAGCGGCGGATCTCCTGCATCGCCTCCGCATCGGTGTCCACGAAGCGGTCGATCAACCCGGTCAGTTCGGCATGCACGCGCCAGCCGCCGAGTTCCTCCAGGTCCACCTTCTCCCCGATCGCCATCGAGACCAGGCGCGGGCTGGACACCGACATGATCGAGCCCTTGCGCATGACCGCGAAGTCCGAGCAGCAGCACAGCCACGCCGAGGACCCGAACGACGTGTCAAGGGCCGCCGCCGCCCAGGGCGTGTCCCGCGCGCGACGGAACTGGGTGGGGTCGTTGCCCAGCATCGTGCCCATCCCGCGGGAGCCCATGGCGTCCGGCAGGCGCGCGCCGGTGCTCTCGCCGATATGGACGAAGGCCATGCCTTTTTCGGTCGCGGTGCGTCGCAGGTGGCCCAGCTTCCTGCCGTTGGTGGCGCCGGTGGAGGCCCCCTTCACCGTGAAGTCGTTCACGCACAGCGCGATGTCGCGCCCGTCCACCTTGGCGAAGCCGCAAATCTTGCCGTCACGCGGAGTATTGGCCTCGTCGGCCTTGAGGCTGGACGCCCCGAGCAGGCCGGTTTCGATGAAGCTCCCCTCATCCACCAGCCATTGCAGCCGCTCGGTGGCGTTGCTTTGGCCGCGCTTTACACGGCCGGCCAGCTTCTGCGGCCCGCCCATTTGGCTGGCGCGCTCGCGGCGCTGGTCGAGGTCGTGGAGGAGGTTTGGATCTAGCATCGGTGTGTCATCCCAGGAATATCGGAGTATTCGGATGGTTTCAGGTTGGTGGAGACGTTCACGCCAGCTCTCCCGCTGGGATCGCGACCTCGCCTGCGGGACCGTCGAGCAACAGGCTGCCGTCGTCGCCGAGACCGCGGAACGTGCCCTCGACGCGTGTCTTGCCGACGCTCGCGACGACGCGCTCGCCCGGGCTGTGGGCCGCATCGAGCCAAGCGGCCTGGACCGGGGCGAAGCCTTCCGCGACGTAGCGTGCGCGCCAGCCCTGCAGGGCGGCCAGCAACTGGCGCGCGAACACAGGGGCGGCCGGGGCCGGAGACCAGTCGGCGAGGCAGGCGACCTTCCGTTCCAGGTCGTCCGGTGCCCTGACCAGGTTGACGCCAAAACCGATCACGAGCCATGGCGTGGGTGACGTACCAGCCTCCAGCAAGATGCCAGCCAGCTTTCCGCCTTGCAGCAAGGCGTCGTTCGGCCATTTCAGCCGCAACAGCCCGGGTTCGGGCAGATAGGGGCGGACCGTCTCGGCCAGGGCGACCGCGGACAGGATCGACCAGTGGCCGGGGTGCCGGAGCGATACCGGCCGCAGCAGGATCGACAGGAGCAGGTTGCCCTCAATTGAGTGCCACGGGCGGCCCATCCGGCCACGCCCGCCCGTTTGCCGCCGGGCCAACAGCGCACATTCGCCAAGCTCCCCAGCCGCGACGCGCGCTTTCAAGACTTCCGAGGTCGAGCCGACCTCGTCCACTTCTTCCAGCACGAGGACCTCAGCCATGCAGCTGGAACCGCTCATGCGCCGCGACGCAGGCCAGCGCATCCGCCGCATCCGGCAGTTCATCGAACACCGGGACACCCATCGCCAGCGCCGCGGCCCGGTAGCGCTGCTTTTCCGCCTCGATCTCCAGTTCCCCATCGGACCGGAGTACAAGCGCGAAGTGCAGCCCGGTGGCGCCCTGCGCCCGGACGTCGAGCGCGCCCTTGATCAGGTTGGGCAGGATCTCGGGGTCCGAGTAGGCGAGGATCACGGGCATGTTCAGGTGCATGACGATGGCGTCGATGCCGGGCTCGGCCCCCACCGCGGCCAGGATGCGCCCGCCCAGCGCGCCGCGGTCCTGCCGCAGCGTGCCGGCCGGTGTGTCGATGGGGTTGCCGATGCTGGACCCCGGGGGCAGCCGCATCGCCTCGAGCTGCGCCAGGGCCGCCCCGCCCAGGCTTGGGATGGCGAAGCCCGCCCGGCTGAACGCGTCGGTGGCGAGCACGCTGGTGCCGCCGCCATTGCCGAACAGCACGACGTTGGCGGTGGGCCGATCCGCCCGGGGGGTCAAGCACTGGAAAGCGAGCAGCGCGTCGAGGAAGCGGTTCAGCGTGTCCACCAGCACCGCACCGGTCTGCCGGGCCAGCGCCTGCCAGAGCCGGTCGTCCTGCGCCAGGGCGCCGGTATGGGATGCGGATGCCCGCTGCCCGGCCGCCGTCCGGCCGCCCTTCAGGATCACGACGGGCTTGCGGGCGCTGGCGTCGCGCAGCGCTTCGAAGAAACCGCGGCCGTCCTTCACGTCCTCCAGATAGAGCCCGATCACCTGCACGGCCGGATCGTCGAGCATGGGACGCAGCAGGTCGGCGGGCCCCAAGTCGGCGGCGTTGCCGAGCGTCACCAACACGCTGAAACGCAGGCCACGCATTTGGCCGCGCCGCAGGATGTCCGCCCCTAGCCCGCCGCTTTGTGACAGCACGCCGACGCTGCCCGGCACCATCCGAATGCCGCCGATGAACGAGACGCGCGCCCGGGACGAGTATAGCCCCAGGCAGTTCGGCCCCAGCAGCCGCACGCCGCCAGCCCGGCAGGCCGCCACCAGCTCCGCCTCCAGCGCCACCGCCCCGGCCTCGGCGAAGCCGCTGGCGATGACCTGGGCGAAGTGCACCCGCCCGGCGGCGGCACGCAGCAGGTCCGGCGTGCGCGCTGCAGCGATGGAGACGTAGGCGTAGTCCACAGGCTCCGGCAGGGCGGCGATGGACGGGAAGGCCGGCCAGCCCTCGATCTCGTTGCTCGTCGGGTGCACCGCATAGACCCGGCCCGCGAAGCCCAATGTCCTCAGATTGCGCAAGAAGTTGTTGGCGACGCCACCGGCCGAGGCGGACGCGCCAATGACGGCGATCGACTGCGGCGCAAACAGCGGCCGGAAATCAATCGGCTCAGCCATGCGCGCCTCGAAGCACGATGCGGGCGTCCACCGCCATCGCACCCTGCGCGGAAACGATCAGCGGGTTCACGTCCAGCTCCGCCACCAAGTCCGACAACACGGAGATCAGCCCGTCCGGGCCCCCAATGCGCATCAGCGCGTCCACGACCGCGCCCTCATCCACCGCGGGCGCGCCGCGAAAGCCCCGCATCAGCTTCACGCCGCGCAGGCTGTCCAGCATGCGCCGGGCGTCGGCAGGGCGGATGGGGCAGATGCCGAAGCAGACATCCTCGAACAGCTCTACCAGCACCCCGCCCAGCCCGACCATGACGTTAGGACCGAAGCAGGGGTCAACGGTGGCGCCGATGACGATCTCGGGGCCGGGTGGGGCCATCTCCTCCAGCAGCCAGCCCTCGATCGCGATGCCCGACAGCCGCACCGCCATCGCGTCGACCGCAGCCTGCGCCTCCATTGCATTGCGCAGGCCGAGCTGCACGCCGCCAACGTCGCTTTTGTGCAGGATCGCCGGGGCGACGACCTTCAGCGCGAAGGGGGCCGAGAGCCCGTCCAGGGCACCGCCGACCGGCTGGCCAAAGGGCACGGTGGCCCGGCGCGGAACGCGCAGGCCGAAGCAGGCCAGCACCTGCTTTGCGTCGTCCTCGGTCAAGGCCGCGCGGCTGCCCGCCGCTTCGATCACCGCACGGGCCTTCTGGATGTCCGGCGGCATCAGAAACTGGTCGGCCAGTTCGCCAGCAGGTGCTTGCCCACCCCGCTTCCGGTGTGCACGTCCAGCATGTTGGACAAGTACGTGCGTGTGTCCCGCGGATCGAGCACCGTCTGCGCCTCATACAGCGCCGCCAGCTCCCAGGCCGAGGAGTCGCGCGCAAGCTCGGCCGCCAGCGTGTCGAAGCGCGCCGGGTCGTCGGCCCGTTTGATCTTGTGCAAGATACTGACGCCGACCGCAGGGTCGACGAAGCCCAGATCGGCCATCGGCCACACGGCAACCTCATCCGAGTTCCGGCCGCCGCCCATGTTCAAGTAGGCCTGGCCGTAGCTTTTCCGCATGACGACTGAGATCTTCGGCACCGTCACGAGCGAGATGGCGTTCATCCAGTTCATGATGAACCCCGGCGCGCCGCGCAGCTCACCCTCGAGGCCGATCAGAAAGCCGGGTTGGTCGACCAGGAAGATCAGGGGAATGTTGAAGCTGTCGCACAGCACCATGAACGAGATCGCCTTGCGGCACGCATCGACGTCGATCGCCCCGCCCTTGAAGTGCGGGTTGCTGGCCAGGATACCGACGCTGCGGCCGTCCAGGCGGGCCAGCATGGTGCAGACCGAGCGGCCGAACCGCGGCTTGATCTCGAAGTCGGAGCCGCCGTCCACGATGCAGCGGATAATGCCGCGCACGTCATACGTGTTGTGGCGGCTTTCCGGCAGCAGCTCCAGGATGCGCGCGGCGGCGATGGCGGGCTCGAGCGGTGCCGCACGTGGGGCGGCCTCGTTCGCGTGGCTGGGCAAGTAGGCCAGGAACCGGCGGATGATCCCCAGCGCCTCCTCGTCCGTGTCGGCCACGGCGTCGATCAGGCCCGTGATGCCAGCGTGCAGCTTCCAGCCGCCCAGTTCCTCGGCGTCGACTTCCTTGTTGATCGCCACCGCAGTCACCCGGCTGGAGGCGACGGACATCTTGGCGCCCTTGCGCATCACCACGAAATCCGAAATGCAGGAATACCAGGTGGACGACCCATAGCAGGGCCCCAACACGGCGGAGACCCAGGGGATCTTGCGTATCCGCAGATACTCCTCGGGGTCCTGGCCCAGCATGGCCCGGCCGCTCGCGCCCATGCGGTCCGGCATGCGGGCGCCGGCCGACTCGCCCAGGAACACCAGTGGCATGCCGCCCTGCGTCGCCGCACGCTTCACGTGCCGAATCTTTTTACCATTGATGGCGCTGCTGGATGCGCCGAGCACGGTGAAGTCGTTCGACACGACCGCGATCCGGCGCCCGTCCACGCGGCCGAAGCCGGCGATCTTGCCGTCGGCCGCCGACACCTCTTTCATCTCCGGCCGGATGCTGCGGGCGAACAGGCCAGATTCGGTGAAGCTGCCGGGATCGAGCAGCGCGGCAAGCCGCTCCCGCGCGTTCAGCACACCCTCGTCGCGGCGCTTGGCCAGCTTCGTCTCGCCGCCCATCGCCAGCGCCTTCGCGCGGCGTGCTTCGTGCTCGCGGGCCAATTCTTCCATCGTCATGCGGCCAAACCCCTCAAAAGCTCGTCGGCCAGAGGGCCATCATGTGCCGGCCCACGGTCCCGGGGCTTTCCCGCATTGCTAGCATTTGCTTCAGCCAGGACCGGGTTTCCCTCGGGTCGATGACCGCCTGCGCGCCATAGATCGCGGCCAGGTCGTAGGCGGAGGTGTCCCGCGTCATGTCGGCCATGGCGGCGGCGAAAGCCTCCTGGTCGCCGTCCCGGTGCGCGCCGTGCACGATGGCCGCGCCATACTCCGGCTCCATGAAGCTCACCTCCGCCGTGGTCCAGGCGGCGATCTCGTCCGCATTGCCGGCGCCGCCCATATTGAGATGCGCCTGGCCATAGCTCTTGCGCAGCACGATGGAGAAACGCGGCACCGTCACGAGGGACAGCGCGTTCATCCAGTTCATCACTTTGCCTACCGCGCGCCGTGCCTCGCCCTGTACGCCGACCAGGAAGCCCGGCTGGTCCACCAGCAGGACGATGGGCACGTTAAAGCTGTCGCACAGCACGAGGAAGCTCGTGGCCTTGTCGCAGGCGTCGACGTCGATGGCGCCGCCCTTCACCATGGGGTTGTTGGCGATGAACCCCACCGTGCGGCCGTCCACCCGCGCGAGCGCCGTGGCGATGGACCGGCCGAAGCGCGCCTTCACCTCGAACACGCTGTCCCGGTCGGCTACGGCCGCCATGACCCGGCGGACGTCATACACCTGGGACCGTGCGGCCGGCACGATATCGGGGAGTGCCCCTATGCCGTCATCGGAGCCGTCCGGCACCGGGGCACGCGGCGGCGCCTGGCCGGCATGGGTCGGCAGGTACGACAAAAAGCGGCGGACCGCGTCCAGCGCCTGCTCGTCCGTGTCGGCCACGAGGTCCACCAGGCCCGTCGTCTGCGAATGCAGCCGCCAGCCGCCCAGCGCCTGGTCCTCGATCGCTTCGGAGGTGGCCAGCGACGTCAGCCGCGGGCTCGCGACCGCCATGACGGCGCCCTTCCGCATGACGACGAAGTCCGACATCGCGGCATACCAGGACGACGAGCCGTAGCAGGGCCCCAGCACGGCCGATGCCCAGGGCGCCCGCCGCGTGCGCAGATAGCGGGACCCGCTGTCGCCGCCGCCGATGCCTTTCGCGCCCATGATGTCCGGCATGCGGGCACCGGTGGATTCGCCCAGGAACACCATGGGAAAGCCGCGCTTCTCGGCCGCTGCCTTCACGTGGCCCATTTTCTTGGAGTTGGTGCGGCTGCTGCTGGCGCCCATGACGGTGAAGTCGTTCGACACGACGCCCACCGGCCGGCCGTCGATGCGGCCAAACCCCGCCACCTTGCCGTCGGCCGGGGTGCGGGCGCGCATCGGCTTCGCTTCGGCGGCGGCGAACAAGCCGGTTTCCAGGAACGATCCGGCGTCGAGCAGGCGATCGATCCGCGCGCGGGCATCCAGGATGCCGTCCGCCTTGCGCGCGTCCAGCTTGCGCGGGCCGCCCATCGCCATCGCGGCGTGACGCCGGGCCTCCAGCTCGTCCAGGACAGTCTCGAACGCCATCCCGCTCTCCATCAATGGTGCATCAGGCTGGGCAGGAACAGCGAGATGCCGGGAAATGCCACCAGCACGATCAGGAACAGGAACATCGCCGCCATGTAGGGGAACACACCGACGAACACCTGTTCGACCGGCGTATCGGTGTAGCGGGCCACGATGTAGGCGTTCAGCCCGATCGGCGGCGTGACCAGCCCGATCTCCGACGTCAGCGCAAGCACGATGCCGTACCAGATCGGGTCGAAGCCGAGCCCTACCACGATCGGCAGGGTGATCGGCACCGTCAGCACCAGCAGCGCAACCTGGTCCATGAAGCAACCCAGCACCAGTTTGATCGCGATCAGCAAGGCGATGATCACCCACCGCGAGGTGTCCAGCCCGGCGATGAAGCCGGTCAGGTCCTGCGTGGCCTGGCTGAGTGTCAGGAAATAGCCGAACAGCAGCGCGCAGGTAATGATCAGCGTGATCATCGTGCTGACCCGGATGGTGTTGCGCAGGGCGTGAAATAGCGTGCCGAGGGTTAGCCGACGGCGCTGCATCGTGATCAGCGCAGCCCCCACGGCGCCCAATGCCGAGGCCTCGGTCGCGGTGCCCAGGCCCGTGTAAAGCACGCCCATCACCAGCAGGAACAGCAGCACCATGGGGAGGATGCGGGTCAGCCGGCGCAGCTTCTCGACCAGCGGCAACGGCGGGTCCGCACGGGACTGGATCAACGCCGGATTGCCGCGGAGCTGGATCTGCAGCGTGGCCGCCAGCACGCAGGCGCCGATCAGTCCCGGCAGCAGTCCCGCCACCAGAAGCCGTCCCAGGTCCGCCTCGCTGAGCACGCCGTAGATGATCAGCCCGTTGGCCGGCGGGATCATGGACGACAGCGTGCCGGTGATGGCCGTGAGCCCGGTGGCGAGGCGCACGTCGTAGCCGTGCCGGCGCATCTGCGGGATGGCGGTGGAGGCGAGGGTGGCGGCAGACGCCGCACTTGAACCACAGATCGAGCTGAACATCGCCCCGGTGGCAATGGTGGACAGGCCCAGGCCGCCGCGCAGCCGGCGTGTCCAGGCATCCATCGCGTCGAACAGCTCCTCGGCCACGCCGCTGACGATCACGAACTCGGCCATGAGCACGAACATCGGGATGGTCATCAGCTCGTAGTTCGAGGCGCTGGTGTAGGACGTGGTGGCGAGGAACGACAGCATCGGGTCGAACCCGCCGAACAGCCAGACTCCGATCGCTCCCACCACGCCGAGCGCAAAGGCGAGCGGCATGCCGGTCGCGATCAGCAGGAACAGCAGCAGGACGACCGCGGTGGTCATGGCTCAATGGCCGCCCTGGCCCAAAAAGCGCGGAACGGCGCCGTGCTTCAGGGCCTGCACGGCCTGGCCGATCCGCACCAGCAGGCGCAACGCCAGGATGGACGCGCCGACCGGTCCCACGAGGCGGGACGGCCAGGTAGGCCAGGCAAGGTCCCCGGGCAGCATGTCGCCGCCTTGATAGGACTCCATTGCCGTGCCCCATGCGCCGGCGATGAAGCCCAGGATGAACAGCAGGGCCAGCACCTCGCCGAATAGCGCGAGGCCAGTGCGAAGGGCCGGGCTGCGGATTTTCCGGGCTGCGAAGTCGAGCGCCATGTGGCCGCCGATCCGGGTCACGTAGGGCAGCGACAGGAAGAACATCGCCACCAGCAGATACTGGGTGATCAGGTCGTGGGACCACGTGAACGGCGCGTTGAACAGGCTGCGCGCGACCACGTCGGCCGTGGTGATGCCGACGATGGCCAGGACGCACAGGCACGACACCAACAGCAGCGCGTCCTCGATCCCGGCCAGCGCCCTGTCCAACGCTGCCATCATGTCTGCCTGTTCAAGGAACGGCAGCGCGGAACGCCTGCAGCACGGTGCTGGCCGGCTTGCCCCGGCGGTCGAGCGTGCTGGCCCAGGAGTCTGCCACCGGGTCGAGCACCTGGCGCCAGGCGGTATGCTCCTCCGGCGTCACTTGGTGCAGCGCCCAGTGGTTCTTTTCCTGCAGCTGCTTCGCCTGCGCCGCGTTTTCTCTGTCGGCCTCCTGGCAGAAGCTCTTCCAGGCCTCATCCCCGGCCTGCAGCATCGCCTCCTGCACATCGGCCGGCAGGGTCTTCCAGCGCCGGTCGCCGATGAACGTCGCCAGCACGAATCCCCCAATGTCCGCCCCCACGGTGCTATGGCTGAGCACGTCTTGCGTGCTGTTGGCGTAAACGCTGGTGAAGGCGCCGAAGCGGCCATCGACGGTTCCGCGCTGCAGCCCCAGGAACAGGTCCGGCACCGCCATCTGAACCGGCACCGCCTCGAGCTTCAGGGCAGCCTGGTCCGATGCGCCGCCTAGGGTCTTGAGGCGCAGACCCTTCATGTCCGCGGGCCCGGCCACGTCCCGCTTCACCGTCTGGATCTCATACGGCGGGTTGGTCAGGCCGAACACGACATGAAGGCCGAGCGGCGCGTATTCCTTCTGGTCCAGCAGGCCGCCGCGCTTCAGCAGGCTCCATGCGGCCTGGCTGCCGGCGCAGGAGGACCCAAACATTCCCGGCAGCTCCGCCACGGCGGACAAGGGCAGCTTATCCGGCGTGTAGGACGGCCCGATGCTGCCGACGTCGATGGCGCCGGACTGCACCAGCGCCAATACGTCCCGCCCCTTGCCGAGCTGCCCGCTCGGATACCATTGGAACTGAACGCGGCCCTGGGTCAGGCGCTCGACCGCGTCCATCCATACCTTCGAGCCGTAGACGCTGATTGGATGCGTCTTCGGGATGTCGTCGGCGAATCGCAGCACGATCGGTTCTGCTGCCCCCGCGGGCGGGGTGATCAGCAGCGTGCCGGCCAGCATGCAGGCCGAGGCACTGAGCTTGCCCGCATGGGACACCTGCATAGATCGTCCACCCATCGCTCGCCCCCTTCCCCGGCCTGCCACGTTGTTCAGCGGCCAATCTTCCGGATTTTGAACCTCTGTTTCATAAATTGTCGGCCCAGGCTTCGCCCGTGTCAACTCAAGTGTCTGCCGCCACCGTTTGGATTGGGCCTGCGAGTGCACAATCCCATGTCACCGGACCAAGGCACGCCCACGGACCATTCCGCAGCCTGGCTGCGTGCCCATCCGCGGCTGATACACAACGCCGTCGCGGGCGGCCGTCGCGACCGCCTGGACATAAAGCGGGATCGCCGCGCCAAGTTCGATACCGCGCATCATCGTCGCCAGCACGGCATCCTCGCGCCCGCCGTCCAACCGGTGCACCGCCGCGTCGATCATGGCGTCTAGCCCGGCGTCGGCGAAGCCCCGCGGTTCGACGCAGCCAGGTCCGCCCAATCGTCAACGGTTTTCGCGATGAGGCATCGCGTTCGTTGCTCGTCATCTCCTGTAGTACGCCCTGGGGATCTTGTGGCGGCGCGCTTAATCGGCCCTGTAAGGCATTAAGCATCCGACTTGCACGGCATCTCCGAACTGCCTGCAGGGCAATCGATCAAGGCGTGGTGCGCCAACCTGTCGAGCAGACGAGGATGGCAGCGAAGGCCCGTCATTTCGGACGCAAAGTCCGCCGCGCCGATTTCGGCCAGGCTTACCAGACCGGAACGCAAGCGGAGTGGCCCGAAGGCGAAACTCACCACCAGCGAGCGGCGTGCTACCGGAACGGCGGCGGCTTGGTCCAGGTGATGATAGATCTCATGCGCGATATAGACCGGCTCAGGATCCCGCAGCCCCAACGCGGACGCGAGCCCGTGCCTGCGAATGGTGGTGCGGAGCAGGTCTATGGCCCGTCGATAGACGGTTATTCGCGGCGGCCGTGATTGATATTCCGCAAACTGGAAGGTCGGCCCGAAACGATTCTCAGCCGGTGTCATCACGACGGGCAAACCAAGCGTATCTGCCACGCTGGAGGGCCCGCCTGAAGCCATGAGGGCCACCGCGCGCCGCCGTCCATCGGCCACCGCCAAGGCAATGGCCCGCGTGGCTACCTCCGGCGTCAACCGCCCAACCTGCGAGTCGGTCGCCAGAATCTGCAGATTCCACTCGAAGGCGGGTACTGCCACCATCGCCTCGATCGAGAGCGAGGAGGTTTGCAGCACCGGCTCGGCGAACCGTTCGGGCCGTCTTTGCGCCCAAGTGCGGACCCTGGAGTTCATCGGTAACCGCGCACGCCCTGTATGCCGACTAGCGCGACTGGAACCTCTGGCGACAGTCCCGTGAACTCCCCCTGGGCGATACCCTGAGCTTGGTCGAGCGTATTGACTCCGCTCAAGTCCAGCACGTGGCTGCCGGCGATCACGAACACATCGGGCGTAATGACGCTGTCGCCATTGTAGATCGTGATCTCCTCCCAAAGCTGCTTGAGCGCGGAGGGGCCATCGACGCCGGTGGTCTGGCGAACTACGCCGTCACTCCGCTGGATGCGGATCACACCCTCATGGTCCACCGCTCGGAAAGGGCGGCGCCTGGTCTTGAACAGGCCCCATTTGCGTTGTTCCACTACCCCCTGGAACACCCTCATCCGCGGTGTCGCGGCCATAAGCGTGATCTCGTCTGCAGCAAGCCCCATCGACCTGGCGGCGACCTGCAATGCGCCGGCCTCGTCCACCTCTTTCAGGATGTCGTGCGCACGCATCTCGGATGCGCCCATGGCCGTCGCTCGCACACGGTGGGTCTGGGCGTCGACCTCCACCGTCACCTCAACGTTTTCCGGTGCCGCGCCAAGCCTGATAACGGCATCGGAGGCTTCCCGGCGGATCGCCTCCAGGTCTTCTGGGCGCACGTTCGGGATCACCCGCTCGATGGTCTCCCTGACCAAGGCAAGGGCCACCCCGATCGACGAGATCACCTCGGCGTCCCTCGAGATCTCAAACGGCAGCTTCGTCACCTCCGACACGTAGGGGATCAGCGCCGCGGCACCGCCCCCCTCGCCGATCAGCATCGCCTGGTCACGGTTCAGGCGATATTCCTCGATCAGGGCTTCGATGACCGGGATTACCTTTTTCTTCGGCGCCGAGGCCATCGCGCGCGCCCTCAAGCCGCTCCGTCCCTTGCTGCTGACCGGCCGCATGTCCACCGCTGCCCGCGACGACGCGGTGGCGCTGTTCGCGGCCGACCCTGGACACCGCGTGCTGGTGGCCTCGCTGCGCGCGGGTGGCGTGGGGCTGAACCTCACGGCGGCCTCGGTGGTGTTCCACTTCGACCGCTGGTGGAACCCGGCGGTGGAAACCCAGGCCGAGGATCGCGCCCACCGCATCGGCCAGACCCGCCCGGTGCTGGTGTTC